>ERZ781275.953-NODE-953-length-24699-cov-3.668398_pt1 | contig 24699 bp, 20 predicted proteins | sample MGYA00375853_ERZ781275 | MGnify/ENA primary metagenome ERZ781275 (study PRJEB29790, sample SAMN03653691) | human gut metagenome | host: Homo sapiens | place: USA: Dallas, Texas | collected 2012-07-23 | study: EMG produced TPA metagenomics assembly of the Gut...
CAAAAGATGAGGGGAAGCCAACTGGAATTGTTCAAGCTCTTTATGATAGTCCATTCGTGCCCGAAGAACGGCATTACAAGGTGAGAACTGACACCAAGGACCATAGGTGACCTCTCCTTCTCCTTTAAAGGCCAGTTCAGCCTTAGGTTTCAGATCCGTCTCAGCCCACTCTAGCAAATCTTCTCGTTGTAAAATAGCCGTTGAGATATTCCCTTTTCGTGGCTGAAAAATGGTCATCTTGACTTCTTCAATATCATAGATAGCATCGTAGAACTCCAAGGCTCCCAGGGCATAGAGCTTCATCTGCGGGTTGTTCTCGGCTTCTACCAGCACCCCTTTGCCATACTTGAAGTCCACAACATGCAGGGTGCTGTCTACCACAATGACGCAATCAGCCGTCCCAAATCCTTCTGGAACATAGCGAGAAAAGTCAACTTTCTGCTCAATTAGAACAATTGAATTACTGGTACCTTGTTTCAGTTGTTCCAACTCATCTATGATGAAGGCAACATAATCTTCCGTGGCTTGTTCCATCTCAAGCGTCAACTCACCTTCCGGTTCTTCCGCTTCTATCCGAAGTGCACTTTTCAGCTTATACTCAGCTAGAGCATGGGCCAGTGTCCCATCTTCTGCTGCAGGATTAGTCTTGTGTTCAAAGAACTCCTCTAAGCGAGCAAGAGGCGGCACCGTCAGCCAGCGGTGGCTGGAGGATGCTGATAATAGTGCGTGTTGTTTTTCTGCCATATCAGAGTCCTTTCGCATCTTCAAGGAGAGAAGAATAGTGCTTCTCTTCTACTGCAGAGAGCTTGTTTGCCCCATACTTTTGAAGGAGTTCTCGCACCTGTTCTGTCTTGCCTGCCCGAGATTTTTCAGCCAGGACTTTGCGGATATCTTCAATGGAGATAGTTGGTGATGAAACCTTTTCAGTTTTTTTAACAGATACTTCATCTGTAAGGTTGACTGCACCACATAGTTCTTCCAGACTGTCTGCCAGCATCCGTAAGTTGGAGATAACGGTTTCTAGTTTTTTCATTTGTGCCATAGCTTTTCCTTTCTTATTCTAAGAACATGCTTGGAAACTTCGACCAAACAGAATCTTTAGTATTAGTAACTTTTGGATTCTTTTCTCCTGCATAGCGAACCTTATGTCCGCTGCATTGGAGTGCAAATAAAGGTTCTACCCGGTCATCAATTTCCATGGTATGTGGATTAATAGGCTGACCATTCTCATGGAATAACCGGAAAGTTTTTCCCAGCTCTTTCGCCGTTTCAATCTCATACTTCATACCTTGAGAGATATTGGGACCATAAACCCAAATCTCATCGCACCGCTTTAAAATCTCCTGCCCCATAGTTAGCCCTTGAATTCGCTCTTCAGGATTTCGATCATTTAAGAACTGTGTCAAAAGTAAATGCGGGGCGACGGGCACATAACCTGCCTTAGTAGCTTGCTTAGAATAGGCAATAGCCTTCTTTTCATTTTCTGCAACATTCCCTCTGTAGGGTGAACATATAAATACTGTTTTCATTCGGAAAAATCCGTCCTTCATCATTTTTTGGAGTTACTGGTGATGGCCATCTCCGACTCACAAGACTAGTATAAAACCATTTGGTGAAAGATAACAGAGCAAAAAATGAAGGTCTTTTAAACCTAAGAATGCGGGTTTAGAAGTCTCCCCTTATGTAAAAAGCCTATTAAAATGCAAAAAAGAACCCTTCAAAAAATGAAGGGTTCAAAATAATTTTTTCAAATCGTTTTGACATCCATGGATGATAGGAGCTGATTCACCTCTTCCAAGGACAGGTGGTAACAATTCCTAAGTATCATTTTGTAAGCACTATGGTGAGGAACCTGATTGTTAAAACGGCAATTGCTTTTCTCAATCAGATCAAAGCTAAAGTCTGGATAAAGTTTTAATGCGATACACACCGCCACAATATTCTCTATCTTATTCACATTGTCATGTTGCGTTTCCATTCGAGCGATGGTAGAGATACTGAGACCACTGTATTCAACCAACTTCTCTTGACTGCAATGTTTCCGATCTCGATGGGAACGCATGGTCCCACAAAAGTGATTAGGAAGCGTAGCCATGATGCGCATAATCTCCGGGAAAATCTGACCTGTGTATTCCGGAAGGGAACGAATCTCGATCAGATGTTCAGAGAAGTCCAGCTCAATGTTTAACTCAGGTAAGTTTCCACGGTACAGGATATAGTTATTAAAGTCCATGGAGCTGATGCTCTGTTTCCCTTTGTAGTGAATGTCAAATACCAGACAGCACTCATCCATGTGGGAATAAGCATAGTCCGTCATCTGATAAACACCCAGTTCAATCTTTTTGACATACTTCTCACTGTTTAGGCAGAAATGCGAGTCAACATAAACATACCTTCCTGAATCCATGACCTCCCGAAAGCGGTCATTGTGAAAGTTGAGATGGCAAGCATTTTGAAAGGAGATGGTAAAAGTCTGGTTATTTTGAATAGCATTGGCTTCAAAGGTATAACTCTTGATGTAATGGTGACCCATATACTTGTATATACCCTCAAATTCCGTATAACCTAACTGCATCAACCGAATTTTAACCGCCCAGCGCGAAACATGAAAAAAGTGAGCTAGGTCATCTATTACCTTCTTCAACATCTTCACACGATCAGCTGAATCAAACTTCAAAGAATGTTTTCTTACCAACTTCTGCACCATCATCTTGGTGGTTTTCTGAGGCATCAGAATCCGAGCAGCTATGCCATTTGCCTGCCACTCCATCCAGTCATAAGGCGTCCACTTCCCCTCTTTAATAGCGGGAGGGGTCAACTGACTGGAAATTTTGGTTTCCTCACTCCCTAACAAACTCCTGAATTCATTATGCGTCCGGTGCAAGAGCCAATGGACACACTCATGAATAATGGTGTTGTTATAGCTTCCTTGATTCCGAAGTCCTTTAACCTGTGGATCCACTAAGACGGTCCCGCCTGGCACCATTCTTTTTAATTCTTGATCGTTTTCAAAGAAAGTCACTAAACTATCTTTAAAAACCATCTCACCAAAGATAGAGCCATCTTTCGACAAAGTTCCTTCCTCAATAACGACTCCTAGCTTTTCTGCAAAGTCGTAAATCGGAAGGCCCATCGGAGAAACTAGCATATCAGGACAATAAGCCTCTAAAATGCCCTCAGCGATTTTGTCCATATCCTTGGATCGGATATAAGGAACAAATTCAGTTGAGAAATACGGAATCGGTCCCTTCTCATTTGAATGAACATACGATTTGATTTGTAAGATTTCCAGTTGAGATAGTCCATTTTCTAAGTGATACCTGATCCTCACGAACAACTGTATATCCGCATTATCCAACTCCATATCAAACTTCGTCTGAACACGGACGGCCAGATGAGCTATCACTTTCAGGTCCGATTCGATCAAACCATTTACTAGATTACTAGCTAACATCTTTTTGATGGTAAAAGCAGCTAACTTGATGGAGAGGATTCGCCCCTTTCGACGGCTAGGAATTTCAATAGACTCTCTATGGTTAAAAACATAGGAATGAAGCTCAATAAATAAATAATTATAAAAATTATTTTGGATGGTTGATATAAACGACATACGAATGCCTCCCTTGAAATTTATTTATACTCACTAAAAATCTAAAGGAAACTAGAAAGTGAAGCAAGATCTAGCTCACAAAGTTTTACTTCGATTTATTCAGAGTATTATAGGTTTTGTATATCCCATAATAAGTTTGTTATTTCAACCTTTTTATAAGCAACTTCTATGCTTTATTTTCATCTTACTATATTTAGTATATCAAATTCAAAAAAATTTTTAAAGTATTTTCAAAAATTTTTTTGAATTCTATCCATCCACTTCAATCACATAGGACTTATGGTCCGATTCCCCTGGAGCAATCAAAGTCACACTTTGTTTGAAATCAAAGAATCCAGATTCATTCACGGAAGTTGATAACCCCCTCCAGAGTTAATTGGAATCATAACCTCAGTTTTAAGCCCTGTTGTATACCCTTTCCCGATATTATGTTGTTCTCATTGCCTAATAAGTTATTTATATTAGTTTCCATTTACTCAATTTTTATTTTCTTATTGAATACTTTTTAAATAAATTATAAAATACGCCAGATAACAATAAAATTGATGCTCCAATAATTGTAAAATTAAATTGAAATGTCGGTTTTAATGCAATTGTAAATATAATCGTACCAATTGGCATAAATAACACTGCAACAGTATAGATAATTCCAAATATTCTTCCTAAAAAATTAACTTCAACATTTTGTTGCACATAGGAAAAAAATTGAATATTAAATATAGCCAAAAATAATGAAAATATTGCTGGTCCTAATATGATTATTCTACTCTGAAAGATAAAATAAAGAATTGGGGTAGTCAGCAAAGATAGACCCGAAAGTCCTAAGTATAATGTCATTTTAGAGGGATTTAAACTTTTGTTAGTCAAAGAACTTAGAATTGCACCCAATAAGCCGCCAGTAGCTTCTGCAGTAAGTATTGTACCATATAATCCACTTGAAATCTTAGGAAACATTAAACCACTATAAGGTAGTAATAAATTGTATGCTGCAAGAAAAAAATTTATCAGAGCTGATAGAATTATTAAATTAAATACTACTTTATATTCTAACAGATATTTAAAGCCCATTACTAAATCAACGAAAATATCTTTGATAGATATTTTATTGTTGTCCATACGTTCTGTTAACTCTGGTTTAATAAATAATATTAGCATGCCAGAGAAAAGAAAAGTTATGCCATCTAATAATAATACACCATGAATTCCTAATTTATCGTATAAAAATACAGAAATCAATGGTACTACAACTTTTACTGTAGTACTAACTACTTCTAAGTAAGAATTAAGTTTTGAAATATTATTCTTCTCAACAATCTCCTTAGTAAATGATTTATAAGACGGCGAAGAGAATGAACTAAGGACTGCCAAAATTATATTCGTTAAAACAATTCCATATATCAACCATTTTTCCACAGTTATAAAAGATAAAATGATACACCCTATCCCACTAATAATATTAGTTGAAAGCAAAATCTTCTTTCTTTTAAATCGATCAGCTATTACACCGCCTAGGAGGTTAAATAATATACCAATTAAATTTTCAGCTGCTTGATAAATACCAATCAGAAATAAGGATTTGGAGTTTATACTAGACAAAAAAGTACTATTAGCAAAGTCAAATAGTATGTCGCCAAACCTGGATATTCCTCTACTACTAACAAAATTAGCTATATTTATTTTTTCATTTTTTCTCATATCTTTTCCCTGAACTAATTTTTCAACGAAACAAAATTAATTATCAAGCTTAGAATAGATAATTCCTTTTGAGAATGTGTCTAGTTTCTCGATTCTTTCTTCTAATTCAATTTCATTTCTAGCCTGAAAACGAACCATCAAAGCATTTTCCACAATATTCTCTGCGGCTTGAACATATTCTCCAATTTTTAAAGGTAAATAAACCATCTCTGCCCAGGATAACTCCTTTTCATCTGGAATACTTTGGACATGCCCAGCTTGTTTATAAAGAGCAAAAGTTGCTGAAATTTTTTTAGGCACTTTAATAATTTCACCATAGTTAATATTTTTGATATTGTCTGAAGAAGACATAATTTCCCAATATTCTTTGAGAACATTTACATTGTAAACATCATTAATTAAGTCAGGAATATCTCCCCCTCCAAAGCGTTTGCCAACTTCACAAAGTAGTACACGTCTCTCAGAGATATCTACAAACCATTCAAAATGGAATGGGGTTAGTTCATCCTTTACAGAGAATTCCTTAATTACTTTTTCACACTCTGAAAAAATTAATTTGATAAGATCATTATCTGAATATAACCTACTTGTTCTCAATAAATAGTATCCATTTGTAGAACTCAAAGACTCTAAAAGCAATTTAACATTGTCGTGAACAAAAAATCGTTTTACCGAATTTCCAATAGCATAACCATCACAGGTAATCATTGTTTTTACATCTACAAATTCTTCAATAATAAAATGATCTCCAAAATAGTTCTCATCTAAAACAGTTTGCTTATCAATTTTTTTAATACCTATACAAGCCGCTCCCCGTCTAGGCTTTATAATTGCAGTACTTGTACAACTTTTTTCCCAAAAAATTCTTAAATCATTTTCCGATTCAAGCAATCTAAAATATGGTTGCTCTACAATATCTGTTAGAAAAGACCTCATATAAAACTTATCTTTAAACATTAAATTCGAAACTGATTTGGTATTTTTTTCTACAAAATGATCATCTAGAAAACCTGCCCAATCCACATACTCTTCACATAGTGTTGTAATACTATCAATTAAGAATTCCTTTTTAAGAGCTCTGATTTTTACAACTAGGTTTGGTAGAGTATAATCTTCTAAGAAAATTACTTTCGCTTCCCTATCACCTCTTTTAATAGATTCATCATATTTATTCTCCCTTTCTTTCGGGGCAAGAATAATAAAATTATCATTATCATAAATATAGTCTAATCTAAAGATTCTAGCTGAATATCTATTTAAAATAATTTTCATTACGATTTTTCCTTTCTAAACTATAATCCTACGTTCTGATTTTTTTGGCTGGAACTCCTGCTATGATGCTTCCAGCACTAAAATTTTTCAAAACAACAGCATTAGCACCGATTTTACAACATCGGCCAATTCTTACACTTCCCAATATTTTTGCTCCAGCTCCAATGTCTACCCCTGATTCAATAACTGCAAACGTAGGCTCACCTTGATGTTTCACACCTATAGTTACGTTATTCCTAATTATTACACCAGATCCTATCACAGTATTTCTATTTAGCATAATTCCATAAGGATGAAATAGTGAAATTCCAGGTTCAATTTTAACTGTTCTAGGAAAATGACAGTGTAATAATCCTTCAATAATAATTGTATCACCTAAAAAATAAGGAGTAGATAAAATTAATTTTATAATTTTAGGTAAAGGTAAATTATCAATAAATTGCCCATACCGAAATATAATTAGAAGTACCCACGACCAAAAATGATGATTTGCTCTTAAATCTTTTATTAACATAGATTCTACCTTACAATTTATTCATCACTTCATAAAAACTTTTATGACAGAAATCTGGAAGACATATTTTTAGATGCTCAGACGTTAAAAATTTATTTACACAATGAGTTTCAAGACCATTTTTTTTAGCCGATAGGACTCCCGAACAAGAATCCTCAAAAACAATTATATTAGAGCTCGGTGTAGTGTAGTGTTCAATAATTTTTTTATAGGGCATTGGACTCGGTTTGTGTTCTAACGTATCTTCATAAGCAACAATCTTATCAAAATAGCAAAGAATACCTAATGAATTAAGTACTTTTTCTAGACGTTTTCGTGGTGATGATGTACAAATAGCTAACTTATATTTTGAAATAGAGTAGTCTAAAAATTCTTTTACTCCTGGAAGAAGTGTTACAGCAGGTGAATCAATCATTTCTATAATATATTTCTCCCTAAATTCTCGAAGTCTTTGCAACATTTTGAAATCAATTCCCTGATTCAGTAATAATCTATCAACTTCTTCAATCGACTTACCTGTAAAGCTACTTATTAACTGATTCGACACTGATATATTATTTTCTTGAAATGCAAACTTCCATCCATCCCAGTAAATTTCTTCTGTATTCACCAATAAACCATCAAAATCAAATACTATTACTTGTTTATGCCTCAAGATACCTTTCATAGCAACTCACCCGAAACCAATCTTGAAAGATTATCCCAGATTACTTCATCACATTCCCAATTCCAACTATTAACTAACTTAACTAAATCAGCAATCATTTTTTTATCATCCTTATCTAATTTATCGTATGGTAATACTGATAAAATTCGGAAAATTAAGCAATACCTTATCTTTTTATTATTACTAATTTTATTTATACTGCAAATTTCTTTCATCTTACTAATACAGTATACTAACACACACTTTCTGTTGTTAGTAATTCCACTATAGTTACTAAATGTTTTATTATTATATTTTGTTCTATTATATTTAGGAAATAGGTAACTACCACCAATAAAGAAATTCCAAAATAAAATGACAAACTCTAAGAAAATATCATTATAATCAGCTTCTTCAAAATCAATAAATATTTCAAAAGTATTAAAGTTCATATCACTAGGATCACCATGCGTTAAAAATCTCATTGATTCTAGCTCTATATTAGAAATGTAAAATAGAGTTTCATCAATGATACTTTTAAACAGTAGATCTTCTGTACTAATCATTTCAAGTCTATTGATACGTTGATAAAAAAATTTATTATATTGATAGTTATCAATCATATCATCGTCGCTATAATAAATTTGTTTGGCGTCAAAAGTTTGGAAGTAGTTATTTAATATTCTTTTACATATTTCCTCATTATCTTCTTCATTCTCTAGAATAAAATATAAGGAGTTTTCATAATTTGCTACTGCCTCAATATATTCAAGCAAAATTATTGAATTCTCTTCATCTAGTCTATAAGTACCTAATACTTTAGGACACTGATTAAATTTACTATATTTAAGTTGTCCCATTCTCTCACGATTTATAGATTCAATTGAAGATATTTTAAAAAATTTTTTTACACTTTTATCTGTTAGCACTCCATTTATTGAATTTTGATCAAATCTAACTGATTCTATGACACTATTAGGGAGCTTTTTCTTAACTCTATCAATTATAAATTTGTTATCACTTTTTGACACAACTCTCTTACCTCTTCAATAGTTAAATTAGGAATTTTTGAAATCAAATCTTCTAGGTATTCACTTAACGGATGATTAATTTCCCTCATACCTTCAACCACTTCTGAATAAGTTATGCAAAGTTTTCCGTTTTCAGCCAGAAGTATCATAAAAACAATTAAGCATTCTTTAAATACTTTTCGAACATTGAAAGCATCTTGTACAATGTGTTTTTTTATAGAGGATATAAAATTATTTCTATTTACAATCTGCATATTAGTTATCTTATCTATATTAAGTACTGGGAGTTTAAAGTTTCTGATATAATTGGGTTTTATATACCCTCTACAAATATTATATAGATTCAATAAGTTTTTTGTATCAACTCTATCTCTTTCAATATCACCCTTTGTAATAATATTGACACCAAATTTATAAGAGTATTTCGATATTTGACAATTAACTTCATTATAAAAATCAATTATGTTCTCCTCCAAAATAAGTAATACATCCACATCACTCCAGCCTTCAATATACGAATTATTTGTTGTACTTCCCGTATATGAAAAGAGAAGAATTTTATCTTGATAATTATTTACTATAAAATTAAAAAAATTCATCATCTCATCTTTTAACTTTTCATTCACATTAAAATCTCTAATAGGTTTTAAAATTGGATTATTCTCTTTATAAGTTAAAAAGATTTTATTAATCTGTTCCTTGCTATTAGAAGCAGTATCGGAATTGTCAATTACTACATCTGCCTCACTCTTCAAAAAAGAGATCCCTAATTTCTCTTTTTTGATATCCTTAGTTTGGAATTCTACAATTGAATCCAAAGAACGAAATTCTCTAATATTTTTTGGAGCCTCTATATAAATTAATTTATAATCATATTTTAGAATCTCTCGCATTTTTTCATGAAATCTTCTTGAATATATACTTTCAATAACAAACGCTTCTTTAAAATAGTGATAACTTGCAAAATCAATCATCTGTTGTATACTCACTGTTTCCAACAAAGATGAAATCGATTTATCTACCAGTTTTTTAGCTGACTCAATAAACGTTCTTATTTTTAAATTCCAAAAGTCTTCTTTTAGATCAATGTATTTAGAGTAATAAGATTTCCCACTTTCTGTCATTCCTGTAATTCCATAAAATACTGAGGGCAAGTACAGGGTATTACTACTAACTCGTATACTATATAGATCAGAGATTTTTTCCATAACATTTTCGTAAAGTGCTTCTAAAAACGAATCGCCTTTTTTAATATTTTCAAAAGTTAAAGTTTCATTTTGATCCTTTTCAAATGGCATTAAATCGATAACTTCTGAACTATCACCACATTCATCAACAATTTTAATTCCCAGATTATCATATCTATCCGAAGAAATCATTCCTGGGTTACGTTCAAAAATCAATTCTTTACATTTTACTAATAAACTATTATTGGTACATTTTAAATAAATCTCCAAAGTTTCTTTAGGGAACTTATCTATTCTAAAAAAATAATTAAATATGTATTTCAATAAAGTTAATTCTATATTCTTTATAGAGATATCTTTTATTTCATATAACGGAACCCATTCGCCATTAGAAATAGCCGGATTTTGTACATTAGCAAGTAAAATTATATTTTCCTCGTTAGAAAAAATCTCAGTAAAATCCAATTCTTGCAAATTTAAATTATAGTTTAAATATAAATAATCAACCACTTTGTCGGCTTTATATGTTTCAGAATAAAAAGATTGTGAAGGAACATAATAGCCACTCTCCGATTTAGAAAACAATAACGACTCTTTTGTCGTGTCGTAAATAATACATAAAATATTCATAAGTTTTTTACCTATTTAAAACAATAACCTTTCATTATATAGTACATTTTTTCTTTATTACTGAATAGAATAACACTTCTATTTGAAAAATTTCCTTCTCTATAATTTTTAACAACCTCATCTGGATCAAGTACTTCACCTATATAGTTGAATGATAAAGAAATATTATTCCAACGCTGTAACAACTCTTTCTCTTCTATACTATTTGTCTGTGGCGAAACACTAAAAACACGACATCTTATATCTAATCCTTCTGCATAACTCGCTAAAATTTTTTTAAATCTATTTTCAAATACAGTATAATCTTCATCTCTTTTGATTATGATAGGAATTTTAGTATGAACATCGCCTATTGTATGGGAAGCATCAAATCCCCTAAAGTCTCTAAAATTATAAGATATTGAAACTACTATATTATTGCTATTTTGGTATTTAAGTATATGCTGGCATATGCGGAACACGGAATAGATATTTACATCTTTATTTTTTTCGCTATCTATTTGAATAGTAGTCACGAATACCTCTTCTTCATTATAGATAGCTACTTCCCCTTCTTCTCGAGGAATAAGGTCTAAACAATCTTTAATTTTAATATTAGAAGTTTTCTGGTTAATAAAGTTTATATAGTTATAAAACGAACTAATTGGGATATCATCTTCTAAAAGAGTTCCTTCATAGAGGTTATTTAACATTTTTGATAGCATATTGAGTGAGGATGCATCAATCGAATGATAGAAAAAATAGAATCTAACTATCTTTTGTTCCAAAGATATCACAGCTACTGGAACTGGTGTTATTGGCTGCTCCTTTAGAATGTTAACCATTTGATCATCAGAAAGAAAATTTTGAAATACAACTACAGTAGGGATAATTTTACCATATTCCATTCTTTTAAACGTTACATTGTTCCCATCTCTTACAATAAACGTTCTCAATAAGTCAATCCTTTTTGAAATCTTAGAGACTACATCCACGACTCTATGATAAACATGAGTATTCACCTCATTAACACGAAATTCACAATGTATAATTGGAATTCCTGGACTATTTTTTAATTTTTTTTGAGTACATGTTAATGGAATTTCCACTGTATTTGTATCTAAGTCTATTTGTTCTAGTTTAATTTTTAAATTTAGTATATCTGTTTCTTTTTGATACTTTCTTACAACCGTTGGTTCTTTTGTATCCCCCAAATTATTCTTAAACTCCTTAATATAGAGTAATATTTTTTCCGTATCATTCAAAGAAACTAAGCTAGCACTGTCAATCTTAATTTTAAATTCTTCTTCAATATCTAAAAAAAATCTTACTGTATCTAAAGAATCTAGTTCATTAATAGAAAGAACACCATATTTAACTACAATCTCATTAATCCTATTTAACATGTCTTTCTCTTTTATTTTTACTGTTCTCTCCAAATCATTCTTTTTATTATAGTAAGCCTCTATCATCCTCTTCACATCTAATTTCCTATTAAATGTAAAAAGATATTCATCAACCTTGATTATTTTAGGTTTCAAATATGATGGGAGGCTTTCTGTAATCAATTTAGAACAGTCAAATTCTGATTTATAAAAAATGTAAAGCACTTTATTACTATATACAATTTTAGTAGATAATACTTTTTCGATAGAGGAAACTATAGAATTCAATTCTTCAATTTCTAATCTTATCCCATTAACCTTAATTTGACTATCTTTTCTGCCTTCAAAGACTAAATCTAAATTTTCGTTATAATAAACAAAATCTCCAGACAAATAGAATCGGCTTTCATCCAATACTTTAAATCTATTTTCACTTAAGTTTGGTTGTAACAAATAGCCTCTACTGACTCCTTTTCCACCAATAGCTAATTCTCCTCCATTTGAATTCTCTTCTTTCTGAGGTAAGACTTTAATTTTAGCTCCTGGAATCGGCTTCCCTATTGGAACATGATCTTTTTCATCTCCTTTAACAAGATAGTATGTTGCATATATGGTTGTTTCACTTGGCCCATAAAAATTATAAACCTCGCAACCCTTTTCAATTGTACGTTTTAACTTTTTTGATAAGTTGACAGAAAATTCCTCACCAGCAATGCTCAACGATTGCAAACCCTCAAATATATTTTCTCCAGCCGTTTCTAGTAACATCTCTGCTAACGAAGGTGGGCAAGATAGATGAGTTATTGAGTACTTCTTGATAACAGATGACATTTCCTTTAATGTTTGAACATTAACATCAATACAAATCAATGTTCCTCCTGTAAACACTGGAGCTAGTATCTCAGTTAACGAAACGTCAAAAGTATATGGTGTTGTAAATAAAAATTTTGAATTGGTGCCAAAGTTTACTATTTTATAAAATTCATCCAGAAGCCAACATATATTATCTTCTGTTAAAAATACTTTTTTGGGTATTCCAGTTGTTCCTGAAGTACAAATAATGTATGTTAAATTATCATCACTTACTACTGGATAATAAGGATACTTTGATTTTTTTATGAAGTTTAGATTACCAATACAGAAAATATTCAAATCTACTACCTGATTATCTAATAGAAAATCAGTTAATACCATATCAAAATCTACATCTTGAACTCTTTCTATCGCTTTCGTAAAATCTATCCCCTGAATTAGAGGAAGAGGGATTTTTCCTGACTTTAAAATTCCTAAAACGATAGGTAAAACGTACACAGTATCTTTAACAACAAACGGTATGACACTCTTAACTGATCCACTTATTATTTTTCCTGCTATATAATTAGAAATGTTCTCAATTTCACTAAAAGTTAATGAATACTCTTTTGAAATAAGCACAGACTTATTTGGGTATTTTTCAACATGATATTGTAATCTTTTCAATATCTCCATATTTAGCGCTCCTTTATACTTATGTATTGTTAATAAAACATTCGTCAACTTCACTTTATCAAATTTCTTCCCCCATCCACAGTCAGAGTCACCCCATGAATGTAACTAGAGCTATCAGTTGATAAAAAATATATGACTTTTGCAACTTCCTCCGGCTGTCCTGCTCTCCCAATAGGAATCTTATCTCGAATTACTTGACTAGTTAAATCAATATCTGTATTCATAGGTGTATCAATACAGCCTGGAGCAACATTATTCACTCTGATTCCTTTACGCCCCAATTCAATTGCAAGCTCTTTTCCCAACAACTCTATTCCAGCTTTAGAAATATCGTAAGGATAGTTATTTATTCTTGGAGATTTAGCATGAATTGAGGTAACATTTACGACAGCTCCTCCTCTGTTCAAATATTTAGTCGCCTGATTCAAACAGTAAAAGGTACCATACAAATTATTTTTGATTACTTTATTCCAATGAACTGTACTGATTGAATGCCATTCTTCTAAAATTTGAATTCCAGCACAATTAATTAAAACATCAATCTTACAAAATTTTTTATAAATTTCTTCAAAGACATTTTTAACCATATGCTCATCAGATATATCGCAATTGTAATATAATAATTTTGGATGAGATTTTCCCACCTCTTCTTTATCAAGAACTACAACCTGATAATTATTATTAAGAAAAATATCAACAGTTGCACTTCCAATTCCACTTTTGCCACCAGTAATTACTACAACTTTCACTCATTACCCTCCTAACTAAAAGAATTTACTATCTAGACTAAGTCTATAGGAGCTCCTATAGACTTAGGTGTACACCTAAGCAATTTATCCACCTACAATAATGATAATATCCAAAAACAATAGAAAAATTGGTATAACTTTTAAAATATTTTTCATCTATTTACTCCTTTTCTTTTGATTTATTGTATAATAATCCATAGAAGTTATATTATTTGTTGTGAAAGCGGGAATTTAAATGAAATCAAATCTCGGTAAAACCTTAAGACAAGTTCGTCAAAATAAACAAGTCAGCATATGCTCTATTGCGGATAAACATTTATCTAAATCACAAATTTCACGGTTTGAACGAGGAGAATCAGAAATCTCTTGTTCCAGGCTTATCAATATTTTAGATAAGCTACATGTTTCTTTAGAGGAATTTCTTATTCTCCATGATAACGATTATACTAGAACTGAATCGTTTGCTAACTTAGTACAGTATATTCAAAAAGAGTACTCGTCGCAAAATATAAAAAATATTAAATTATTACTCTTAGAATCTTCCAACTATAATTTAAACTCTTTTGAAAAGACAATGATAAAATCAATCATCCATACTCTAGATAATAGTATTAGTCCTACAGAGAAAGAGATACTTCAACTAACAGATTATCTTTTTAAAGTTGAAAAATGGGGATACTACGAAATAATATTGTTAGGAAACTGTGTAAGAACTATAAAATATAGCTCTTATTTTCTCTTAACAAAAGAAATGTTAAAAAATTATATTTATTCATCATTAAATAAATATAATAAAAAACTTGTTACACAATTAGCAATTAACTGTTTAATTCTAAGTATTGATCAAAGTGAATTTTTAAATTGTTCATACCTAATTTCTAAAATTAAAAAACTTTTAAAAAATGAATTGAACTACTATGAACAGACTGTCTTTCTCTATGCGACAGGATATTTCGAATTTAAAAAAGGTCAAATATATGGAATAGAAAAGATGGAACAAGCAATTCAGGTATTTGACATCTTAGGAGAGTATAAAATAAAATCTCAGTATGAGGAACATTACACTAAATATGTAAAAAGCAAATAACTTCTCTCTAGCAAAGTGCAGAAAGCCCTCATTTAGGACAAGAAACTATAAGCAGGCTTTACCTAGCTTGTATAAAAAACTGTATGAACAAGAGTCATGAGATAACTCGAATACGTCGTGAACATGAAAATAAAATTACAACATGCATCTTGTTCTATTGTTCAATGGTTGACAGGAGGTTTTTATATTGGAAGTTATAATCGAAACATGTTGTGGCATTGATGTCCACCAAAAGTCCATTGTTTGTTGTATTCTAGATAGTCCGCTAGATACCAATAAGCCACAGATCAATATTGGCTCCCTCTCTTTAATATCTTTTCAGATTCTGATCTAATCTCAGTGCTTGCTAATCCCCAACATATCAAGAATGTACCCAGTCTCAAAACAGACATGAAAGACGCTGAATGGATTGCGCAACTCGGCCGTTATGAGCTAATCGAACCATCCTATATCCCTGGCCCTGAAGTTGTACAGCTTCGTTTACTAACCCGTCGCATGCGTTCTTACAAGCAACGACAAACACAAGTCAAAAATGAAATACACAATCTCTTACAGCGAGCCATTATAAAGCTAACCAGTTATCTTTCTGATATCTACTCAAAGACTGGACAAACTTTATTAACCTTATTTATGAACGGTGAGGCCATTGATACATCAAGCATACTTGCCTGCATTCAAAAAATAGTTAAAACCAGCCCAGAGGAGCTGCTTGAAGCGATGAATGGGAAGTTATCATTGTAAGACCTCTTCCTCATCGATCAAAGTCTTCATGAGTTACAGATGTATTAAGAGATGATAGACAAACTGGAGAAAGAAATACAGCATTATCTTAAAAAGGAGTTCCCCTGAAGAATATGATATTTTGATGAACATTCCAGGAGTCAGCCAAACATGTGTAGCTATCATTTTAGCCGAAATTGGTCCAACTTTTACAGCCTTTCCATCCGATGCACACTTAGCGTCATGATCTGGTCTCTACCTAGGTTATTATGAAAGTGCAGGTATTAAAAAATGCTCACACATCACGCAAGGAAATCAGTATCTCAAACATGCTCTGAATATGTCTGGATTGATTGCAGCGCATTCTAAGGTTCCAGATTTTTCTTCTTTCTATAATCGAATCTCCCATAGAGGAACCAAGATGAAAGCTGTAGTTGCGTGTGCACATAAAATTCTCAGAATTATTTACAAACTACTCTCAACCCATCAAACTTATCAAAAATAAAAGGCGCAAGGACTGAGACAACAGTTCTAACACCTAAACTAAAAAGTTTCAATTACAGTGTGGCACAGGGAGTAATTTTTTGAGCTTCTTAGCTACACTTTTTCAAATAAAATCAGTCAAAACCCAAGTAAAAATTAGGATTCTAACTGATTTTTATTTATTGAATCAAAGTCTAATTAAAATTAAACTAGTTATATATCATTTTCCTCTAGATAAGCGTCTGTTCTTCAATATATTCCATGCATTTCTCAATTCTGTAATTTCCCTTTGGCTCATCCCAATCCCTTTGACTAATATTCTTCTGTCAATGTCATCCAACAGAGACTCAATTCGTTCATTCCCATTACTTCTTATATACTGATCAATTTTATGGAATAATTCTTTTATTTCTTGATCGGTTAGAATTTGATTTTCAAAAATATTTGGTAACATTACTTTAGAAACTTCACTTGGTAAAATCTCTAAAACACCACCTCCATAGCTACGTCCCTCTAATTCTGAAAACAGTAGTCCAACAGTAGTATAATATGAAACTATCAGCCTTAATCGATTTTTAGAGTCTTTCAATTTGATTCTATGCATCGTATCTGTACTCACAGCCTCCACCTCAGGTGTATTTAACATCACCTTTGGAAATTGATAGTTTCTTCTTAAGAAAAACACATCTGGACTCCATACTGAAGGAACTTTGTACCATTCATCTCGAATTCTAGTTTTATATGATGAATTTTGTTCAGTTTTTTCTCCCCATTTTATATATTCTTTTACTCCTTTTGCAAACTCACGAGATTCATAGGGTGCTAAATCAAGTAAATATGTTCTTGCCCCTAAAGTTACGTTTTCTTCCCAGTCTTCTTTTAAAAATTGTACTCCTCGAATATTAACGCTTCTTGCAATCAATGGCCTACAATACTGTTTAAGGTCAAATTCCCTTACGGTATCATCGTTAATACAAAAATATTTATTATTACCTGTGGTTATTCCAACCTCACATGTAGCTACATCTGAAAATTTTAAAAAATTATTGCTATTTTTAATTCTATCAATAATCTCAAGTTGCTTATCTATCAAAAAGTATTTTGTCCACTTGCTTGACTCAATATCAGCTTCCATGAAATCAATAGAAGCTAATCTATTGATATCAAGTGATTCAGCATTTTCAAAGGGGACTATTTTAATTAGGTGCTCATCATCATTGGCAATCTTTTCTCCAAGTAATAGTACCACTTCTTGTTCGATATCATCAAAAACCAAATTATCAAAGGTAACAATAGTGCATCTATTTAGTTGTTTAACAAGAAACTTTCGTAAATCCTCAGAATACTTTACTTGCAATAATTCTGCGGGGACAACAAGACCGATTCTACTAGAATCTTCCATACAACTTATACATGCCACTGTAAAAGAAACCCATGCATTTATAAGCTTATTCGACTTCATTAAATTACGGGTCAAAATTTCACTTTGTTCAACTCTTTGATCTTCCTGTAAATATTGATATCTAATATATGGAGGATTACCAAGTATCGCCTGAAACCGCTTTTGTTCTAATCCATTTTTATATGCGTGGTAAAAATCATCATTTATAACGACTTTTTTATCTTCTGTTTTTTCCCTAAAAAAACCCCAATTTGAATAAAATGAATAACCTGTTTTTGATATTGCCTCTTTTGCTGTATCTTCGTCAATTTCAATGGCAATGATATTCGAATTAGTAGTGTTTTCAAATTTTGAAAGACTTGATAAAAATATCCCCTCTCCCACACTAGGTTCAAGCACATTTTTTATAGCTTGTTCTTGATCCACAACCCATTCAGTTACAAAATCTGCAATTAACTGTGGGGTGAAATATCTTCCGTTCAATTTTTCAATTGAAGCATTTTCCTTTAATAACAACTAGTATTCTCCTTTATTAGCTAAATCGGACCTAAATATGTACAGCTTAGTTGTGTAGATATTAGCATAACCTTTAAATAAGTTCAACAAATAGAGTAATTATTTAATCATCTTTTATTTCGATTAAAAATTCATCTGCTTTCTCAACTACTCTATACAAATACATTATTTTTCCAAGTAAATTTCTATTTTTTATGATTTCTCCTGCTTTACCCCAACTTAAACTCACATTTGGTTGTTTCTGAAGGTAACTGGCTGTATCAGTTCTCTCGTCATATTTTAAAGTAAGTTCATATGGGCCATACTCTATTCCCTCAATTATAAAATAAAATTTTGCTTCTGCAAACTGATAATGCGGTTGCTTAGGATTCTTTCTTACCCAAGAAAGATCTTTGAAAACCTCGTTATAAAAATAACTTTGTTGATTAATATCATAGGCTCCTTTTTTCATTAACATTGAGCCCGTGGGGTTAGTTTTTTTATTAGATGGTATAGTAAGGTCTCTCTCCTTTAATTCTTTTGATTTCCAGACTTCCTCAATCTGTCCTTGAATCATAGATGTGAGTACTAGGGTGGTCTTGCTACTTTTAGATTTCTTGCTTACACTGCTTCTTAAGTTACTACCTCTCTGTTTATACGGGTTCAATTTCATACCTTTAATAGCTTTTGTGCCAGCTCTATTCCTCCCTAAACTCGCTTTTATAACGCTACTTTCTTCATCCACAACTCGCCCATCATTAAGAAAATTATCAATCTCCACATTATTTGTAATTTCCAGTACGTTATCACCATTTCCCACATATGCCATTAAGCTATAAAAGCCGCTCATAAAATCGTCATAAAATTCTTTATCAGATTTATCCTTTAAATCAAGTTCTATAAAGGTGTTGTTTTCAATGTTTCTATAAAACCCTCCCGGAGTAAAATTTGAACTCCCAATCGCAGCAAAAGCTTTATCATTTTTTTCATCGATAACTAAAAGTGATTTAGCATGAAAAATAGTTATAGGGGAGCCAGTATCCACAACGAATAGCTGAACTCCTGTGCTGAGTAAAGCTTTTAATCCTTGAGAAGATGTTGCGCCATTTCTAATTCCAATAATCGCTTTTAGATCACTCTCTTTCTCTAAAAACTCTTTAATTTCTGAAACACTATCTTCTCTTAAAAAAGCTGAATAATAAAAAGCCTTTGAATGTTCTTTGCTTAAAGTTTCTTTGACAATATCTACAAAGCTATTGTCTCCTAGTCGCTGCAATGAATATTTTACTTTAGCCATTTGAAATATTCCTTCCATTTGAATGATTTTTTACCTAATAAAATTATATCGAAATCTGTAGTCTAACACAATCAAAAACTACAGATTTACTATCAAAAAAATCATGAAATAGCTGAAATAATAGGATTATACACAGAAACTATCTACAGACAAAACAAATTAAACTGTAGTCCGTAAATAATTAGAAGTATCTCAGTTCGTTTGCATCCCTATCAAGTGTCTATGGTAATAAACTTCATACTTAAAATAAAGAGTATTAGTATCAAAGCAACTATCTCAACTTGAGAGGCTACTTTGATACATTCCCACTCAAGTTAAAAAGCCACTGTTCCCAGTGACTTCATAAAGCCTTTCGCTAAAAAGTTTCTAATCTTTCACGAGCAGAGCAACACACTCCACGTGATGGGTTTGTGGAAATAAGTCCACCGGTTGGACTTTCTTCAATTCATAGCCCAGTTCTTGATAGAGCTTAATATCACGCGCCATGGTGGCGACATTGCAGGAGATATAAGTGATTTTCTTGGGCTCCATGCTGACGCTGGCTTTGATGAAGCTCTCGGTCAGTCCTTTTCGTGGTGGATCGACTAGGATGACATCCGCTTGGATGCCCTCTTTCAGCCAGTTTTGGATGGCTTCTTCAGCAGGAGCACAGACATAGCTGGCATTGGCAATGCCGTTGATTTCTGCATTCTTTCGGCTATTTTCGACCGCTTCTGGGATCACTTCCACACCATAGACTTCCTTGACATGCTTCGCGACAGAGAGCCCAATCGTTCCGATACCCGAGTAGGCATCAAGCACCACATCATCTGCAGTCAGCTCGGAAAAATCAAGGGCTGTCTGATAGAGCTTTTCTGCCATTTCGGTATTGACTTGGTAAAAGGCCGGCGCAGCAATCTGGAAGTCATTTCCCAGCATCTGATCAGTAATGTAATCTTGGCCGTAAAGAGTCCGCCATTCCTTGCCAAAAATCGCATTGCCGGGTTGGTCATTGATATTCTGCATGATGGACTTTATAGCTGGGAAGGCTTCTGTCAAGTGCTCCACCAACTGCTCTACTCGGAATATCTTCGGACGGGTTGTGACCAAAATTACCATGATTTCTCCAGAATAATGGCCGCAGCGGACTACCAGATTGCGAATGAGTCCAGTCTTTTCTTGCTCATCGTAAGGTTTGAGGTCAAAACGCCGCAGCAAATCACGTGTAAAGAGGATAACTTGGTCAATGACTGGATCCTGAATATAAAAATCTTCAATCGGCAGGAGGTCATGGGAATTTTTCCGGAAAAATCCTGTTTCCAGCTGGCCATTGACGCGGCGGACAGGCACCTGAGCCTTATTACGGTAGCGCAGCGGCTGCCCCATACCAAGTGTCGGTGGCACCTCTACATCAGACAAGCCAGCAATCTTATAGAGACTGTCCTTGACCTGCTTACGTTTGAAGTCCAGCTGGGCTGGATAGTTCAGATGCCCCAAGTCAGCAATCCCCGTACGAAGATAGGCCATATCAAGATTTTCATTGCGCTGGTCTGAAGTACGGAGAAATTCCTCCACCTTGCCAAAGCCAATTTTTTTGTTGACCTTGAGCACACGCATGCGGATGAGTTCACCAGGCAGGGCATTTTCCACAAAGAAAACCAGGCCTTCTGCCTTGGCCACCCCTGCTCCCTCGTGGCTTAGATCCACGATTTCAACTTCAATCATATCATTCTTTTTTAACATATTTTTCTCTTTCTGCTTTATCGCTCTGCCTCTTCCCAAAAGAAAAGGCAGGACATCGTCCTACCTTTCATTATATCATATATCTTATCTGAGACCCATTTGCTGCAGTCTTTCTTTATAGGCTTCAAAGTCAATCAAGAGCCCTTGGCCACCGTACATGTCATAGGTATCAACCCAGTCGCCATTTTCCGGAATCGTAAGGCGCTCAACCCCATTGCGGGAATCTCCTGCCATAGAGAGACCATTGGTCAAAAGGAAGCTGTAAGGCACATTGGTCGAAGTCAAGGCAAAGACCTTACCGAGAGCTTCTGATCCAGTAAAGAGCTTGGTCGGATCTTTGACCTGCTGGAAGACAGCTGTCAAAACTTCCTGCTGACGGCGGGTCCGGCCAAAGTCACCCTCGTCATCCTTACGGAAGCGAGCGTAGTTGAGCAAGGTCCGACCGTCCATCTGCTGCTGACCGACCTTAATGGTTTGATTGGGAACCACACCGTCTTTCATATTCAGGTCATCCGGCACTTCAACTTCTGTCACCTTTTCCCCATCAATAGTTGAGAACTGAGCATTCATGCTGACGCCATTTGGGAAAAGGGTATCAATAGCTGTCGCAAAGGTCTGGAAATCCACCAGTGCATAATATTTGATGTCCAAATCAAAATTATCTTTGAGCATCTGGCGGACATAATCTGCACCACGGTTGTGATTTTGCTCCCCAATCGTATAGGCAGAATTGAGCTTTTGGTCATAGTAATCTGCCTGCGACGGATCGGTGTACTCATTGCTGACGCCGTCAATGTGAATAAGAGTATCACGCATAAAGCTGACCAATTTCACCTTGTGGTCCTTATTTCCGACATTCAAGACCATAATGGAGTCAGTCCGCGTCTCAGTCGAGTCGTCACCAACCCGGCCATCTGTTCCGAGAATGAGGATATTCACTCCGTCCTTAGTATCCTTGCCGTCAAAGAATTCCGTTTCTGCTGGCTTAGAATTACCAGTGTGAGCTGTCGTCAAGCCTTTGACAAACATGAAAATCATGCCCCCCAAGACCATCAGCAGGAAAATTCCTGCCCAAAGCAAAATTCGTTTCAAGCGAATTTTTTTGCGAGGCTTCTTAGGCTTGTCTTGTCCCAGACCAGCTCCTGCCAGAGCTTCCGGCTCCTTCTTTTGCTTTCTGCTGCGAGAAGAACGCTCAGGGTACTTGGGCAAGAGGCCAGAAGAATCCATTTCCACAGACTCTTGCTCATAGGCGTCACTAGGCCTTTGCGGCTGCTCTTCATGGTTAGGCGCACTAGCTGAACTGCCAATCCCCTTGGACTTCTGCCGCAGATAGTCAAATTCTTTCTTTTCTTTATCGTTTAGATAGTAATAATTCTTATAGAGATAATCTAAGCGGAGCTGTTCATGATGGCTAAGATTTTCTGGTTTCTTCATCTCTTCTCCAATCTACTGCTACTTGTCCTCAATCAGAAACACACTGTAGCTACCAAAAATTTTATAAGTAATTCCAAGACTTGTCAACTCTTGATAGGCAAAATCCGCCAATTTTTTCTGTTCGTTGTCAATGTCAATAATGAAGAAATACTCTCCCAGAGCCGTTTTTAGAGGCCGGCTCTCAATCTTGGTCAGGTCAATCCCTCGCCAAGCAAAGGTTGATAAAGCCTTATAGAGAGCACCTGGCAGATTGTCCGGCAAAGTCAAAGCCAGTGTCTGCTTGTCTCCTGTCTTGGTCAGTTGAAGCTCAGGTACCTCATGACCTAGAATCCAGAAGCGGGTATAATTTTCTTCCATTTCCTGAATATCGCTGGCCGCTACTTTGAGCCCGTACTCTGCTGCAGCTGTGCGCGGGGCAATAGCCGCAAAATTCTTTTCAGGATGCTCTGCCACAAAACGAGCTGCATAGGCCGTACTAGCCGTCACCTCAATGGCAGCATGCGGATAATGCTGACGGATGTATTTTTTTCCTTGGGCAATAGCCTGCGGGTGAGAAAATATTTTCTCAATCGGCTTCTCCAAATCCATCACCAAGAGCTGCTGCTTGATGGGCTGAACAATCTCAGCCACCGCCTGAATATCTGCTTGATGAAAGAGATAGTCCAGCGTCTCATGGACACTGCCCTCGATGGAATTTTCCACCGGAACGACCGAGTAATCCACTTCCCTAGCCTCATAAGCCTTCATGACATCGGTGATATTCTGATAGGGCACCAAGTCCTCGCTGGGAAAGGCAGCTTGGGCTACATGGTGAGAAAAGGAGCCTCTAGGACCTAAAAATGCTATTTTCATTGAATTTCCTCAATAATTTCTTGCGGGCTTTTGAGCCTCGTATCGACAATCTGGGTCGCTACTTCCTCGTACCAAGCCTGACGCTGCTCAAAAATCTGCTGCAAGTCTGATTTGTTCTGATTTAAGAATAAAGGCCGCTCCTGCTCTTCATCCTGCCGAATTCGCTGATAAAGCGTTTCAAAATCAGCTTTCAGGTAGATATTGTCAGCATTCTGAGTCAGTAATTTGCGATTTTCAGGGCTGACGACTACACCGCCGCCAGTTGAGACCACCAAGTCCGTATCGATCAACTCAGCTAAAAGATGGGCTTCAGCAGCCCGAAAGGCCGCTTCACCATGCTGGTCAAAATAGTCCTTGATAGACATTCCCAGCCGCTGGCAGAGCAATTCATCCATATCGACAAAGTCTTGGGCTAAGCCTCTGGCCACTGTGGATTTTCCGGCTCCCATAAAGCCCAGCAATATCTTAGCCATGCATCAGGCCCTCCAAGTCGCTGAAGAAACTTGGATAGCTGGTCTTAATAGCTTCAGACCGCTCAAGTTCTACCTGACCGCTTTGAGCCAACAAAGCAGCAATTGCCGTCATCATCCCGATGCGATGGTCACCAAAGGTGTTGACCTGAGCGCCGCGAAGAGCTGTTTTCCCTTCAATAATCATGCCGTCTTCCGTCGGGGTAATAGCTGCGCCCATACTATTGAGAGCGTCTGCCACTACCTGGATCCGGTCGGTTTCCTTGACTTTGAGCTCCTCTGCATCACGAATGACAGTCCGTCCCTGAGCCTGAGTCGCAAGAAGAGCAATAATCGGCAACTCATCAATCAAGCGCGGGATAATCTCGCCGCCAATCTCCGTTCCCTTAAGCTCAGAAGTCTCAACGGTGATAGTTGCAGACTTGGCTACTGGATCGACATCTGACAGCGTCATCCGTCCGCCCATAGCCTCTATCACATCTAAAATCCCTGTACGAGTTTCATTGATGCCGACATTTTCTAAGACAATCTTAGAGTCCGGCACAATCAAT
>ERZ781275.955-NODE-955-length-24681-cov-4.214692_pt1 | contig 24681 bp, 19 predicted proteins | sample MGYA00375853_ERZ781275 | MGnify/ENA primary metagenome ERZ781275 (study PRJEB29790, sample SAMN03653691) | human gut metagenome | host: Homo sapiens | place: USA: Dallas, Texas | collected 2012-07-23 | study: EMG produced TPA metagenomics assembly of the Gut...
CCTGCCGGTTAACAGCCGGATGCTCTACCAACTGAGCTATTAAGGCGTTTCTTAATTGCTTAGATATAATATCATAAGATTTTGTGTTTGGCAAGAAAAAACAGCAAATTTTTTTAGGATTTTTACTGTTCACAGTCATGCAGATAAAAGCGGAGACCTTGCCATGGAAAGTTAACCGCAAATTAAATGATATTTAAAACCGAATGCTGCCATCTACTGCATCAGCAGCATCCGATGAAGAGCAATTTAGAGCAACAGCTTCCAGCGTATCCTTCAAACAAAAACAGCGGCTTCCCGCTGTTAATATCCTCCGTCACTGGTTTCTTTCTGCATCAGCTTCACGCCGGCACTTGTACCGATACGATCTGCTCCGGCTTCCACCATCTTCTCCATATCCTCATAGCAGCGAACACCGCCGGCTGCCTTAACCAGACAATGCCCCTGCACGGTATCCTTCATCAGCTTGACATCCTCAGGAGTGGCTCCGCTTGTTGAGAATCCGGTTGATGTTTTCACAAATGTCGCACCAGCCTCTACACAAAGCTCGCACGCCTTTACGATTTCTTCCTTTGTCAGCAGGCAGTTTTCCAGAATAACCTTCACACAGTTCCCTTCTGCTGCCTCCACAACGGCCTTCACATCTGCACGTACTGCATCATAGTTTCCTGCTTTCATTTCTCCGATATTCAAAACCATATCGATTTCCTTAGCGCCGTCAGCAATCGCATTGGCTGTTTCAAAAGCCTTGGCTTTGGTACTCATGGCACCCAGCGGGAAGCCCACAACGGTACAAACCTTAACGTCCGTTCCCTTCAGCAGCTCTGCACATGTTGATACCCAGTAGCTGTTTACGCATACACTGGCAAAATCATATTCCTTTGCTTCTGCACATAGTGTTTCAATTTTGTCATACGTTGCATCTGCTTTCAGCAGTGTATGGTCGATATACTTGTTCATTTCCATAAAATATCCTCCTGCATTATCTTTCCAATGTACTTTTAGTATATCATGGAACCTTTAGAATATGAAGTTCATTTGTCTTCATCACAATTTACAATTCCTGGTCTTCTTGAATCCCTTCATGATATCTGCGCATCCAATAGACGCGAACAAAGGGGTCCTTTAGAAAATACTGCAGAAGGCGATACAGCAATACGTAACGTACCAGCTCCGCCACAGCAAGAACCATCCAGGAAAGCAGCTGATAGTTCTGGGTTTGAAATACATCCACAAGCTGCGGCAGTGTCAGCAGCAAGCGCACCAGCTCCACTGCCCACATCACAGGAACAATCCAGCGACTCCATGGCTTATAAAGAAACAGGGATACCGCCGGAAGAGACCAGATCAAGGCAGAAAACAGGGAAGCCAACAGCAACGTCCGCTGCATAAACTGCATGCCTTCATTATCTTCACTGTAATAGCGGCATACAAACATGAGAAGATACAGCAGAACCAGCATACTGTACTGATATAGAAGCAAAGCGACAGCACAGCCACGTATGCGGCCTCTCGCTCGCATATCCAGCCGCTGGTCATGTGGAATGTGCTCCTTTTGAGGAAGGCAAACCGCATTCACCGCTTCCTCCTGCATTTCATCATCCGCCTTTGTACCATGCGGCTTCCATATATAGATGATCTGCGGATTTCTTTGCAGGCTCCACGCCATATACAGCATCAGGCATGCTTTTCCTACCACCATAAGTGCATAGACGATTCGCAGAAGGAAATTCTCCCTTGCGATATCAATTTGAAAAAGCGCAAGCAGCTCATAAAGCGTATAGAGATTTAAAACAGACAACAGCTGAAATAACAGCCTGCCCAGTCTGCGGCAGCTCCACAGCATACGAATCACTGCAAGCCATACCAGCAAAGCGGCTCCGTGAAACAGGAAACTGCGCAAAAAAGCGATATGAGTATCCTCCAGCATCAGCTGTAGCAGAAAATAGGAAAACACCATATAAGCGATTAGAAATATATAGAACAGCACCAGTAATATCCGCAAATGGCGTATACAGGCTTTTCGCTGCTTTTTATGTGCATGCAGAGCTTCTTCTTTCATCAAAATCATCACCTGTCCTTATTATACAGGAAATGCGCATCGTTTGCATATGCATGTGAGCCGCACTCATACAGCTGTCGGTAAAGAATAAGGAACAGGAACGCCTATAAGCTTCCTGTGTGAGTCTGCCACAGCACAAAAAGGCAGATGCTTACGTCATAGGCTGCACCTGCGTCTTCTGTTTGCGATTTCTTATTTTCATGATTGAAATCCTGTCAATGTGTGGTATAGCTTCTGTTTCTCATGGAGAAGCGTATCGGGACAATTTATCGTTTAAAGGGAAAATCCTCAATATCCGATGGATTCACAAAGGTCGGATTCGGCTTATCAAAATAATTGGATGTATCCAGATCCCATGCATTATGGGTATCCCCTTCTCCAAAATCCTTCATTTCCGTATGTGTTGTCAGAATATGCAGTAGATTGCGTAAGGTATCCATCGCCTTTTTCGCACTGTCCAGCAAATAGGAAAAGGCTTCATCTGCACCATCATCCTGAATATAGCGAATCAGCTCTTCATAAATGTGAATCTGTTCTTCCTCATACTGCATATCCCGCATTACCGCAGCGGTTAAATCATTGTTCACATGGTGCTGTTCCTCTTCTGATTCCTGCTCACAGCTGCAGCGCTCCTCCTGCGTATGACACGGCTTGATAAATTCAAAAACAGGTGTATCATCGTTGGATTCATCATAGTAACGGTCATCCTCGCCATGCATCTGATGAATAATACAGCTGAGAACCTCCATATCACTGATCTGTCGTGCACCCAGACGCATAAAAATATCATGGAAGGTCGGATTGTTGATCATGAAGCTTTGTCGTATATAGACGGCCGCCTGCTTCAGACCGCTGCTGCAGCCCTTCAGCTGACGATCCAGCAAAAGGTAGTATTTCATATCCGGTCGTGTAATCTGTACCTCAAAGGGCAGTTTTGTATCGTAAATAAACATATGCATACCTCCAATTTCTACCGTTAGTATGGAAGCTTTTCCTTAGATTATGCTATAATATGAAGCATAAAAAGGAAGGTACATTTATGAAAGAAATCAAACTGCATACAAAGCTAACCAAAAAGCTCACAGTGGAGGAAAGCATGCTGGCCTCTCATGTTGGCAGCGGAATTGTCAATGTCTATGCGACGCCGATGATGATTGCTCTTATGGAAAATACCGCTGCAGCCTGTCTGGAACAGTTTCTGGAGGATGGAGAAACAAGTGTCGGTGTGATGATGCAGACAACGCACGATGCAGCAACGCCTGTTGGCATGGCGGTGGAGGCGGAAGTGGAAATCACAGCCGTAGACCGTAAAAAGGTGTCCTTTCACATCGTCGCAAGGGATGAAAAGGATTTGATCGGTACCGCTGACCATGAGCGCTTCATCGTAAAAAAAGAAGCCTTTGAAGCAAAGGCTCTCAGCAAGCTGGAAAACGTATAAGCAAATGTGCAGCCGCTATGTAAGCAGCTGCCTTTTTTATAACAGCTTTTCCGTATCTGTATACAGATACGGTATTGTATCGCTGTGTTATGTATGTAAATAGAATACAGAAATTTTATAATAGATATGCAAAGGCAAACCCGATCCTGTGCAAGGCTCTTTTTTGTTCTATGCTTCGCATCACACATCTGCTGATCATGTATGCAAGCAATCATCAGCCAAGTGCCAGAAGATAGCGCAGCCTCCATCGTTTTATGAAAGAGGATCGCCGCAACAGCTTCCTTGCCTGCTTTTGCGCATAGCCGTAAACAAGCTCTGCCTCCTCTTTTGTCATCGTATGCGGAGAATATATGGCTTTCTCACACAGGGAGTGTATTGTTTTCGGCAGCTCCTCATCCTTCATAAAGATAAGCAGATAACGATAGCTGTGATAAACCGCCTTGTTCGCATCACGCTGCAGGCATTGCTTTTCTCTGTAAGCAATACGCATTCGGCGCTGGAGAATGACGGTTAGCAGCAGGAATAAAATCAGCATAGCAACAACACCTGTTGTACCGAAGTGCCAAAGCGTATCCTCTTGTACTTCTCTGCTTCGATCACGCTGCGCAGCTTTCTTTGTTTGCTTAGTTTTCTGCTCAGTCGGCGTGTTTTGTTCCGGTGTGTCTGTACCACCCTGTTCCTGCTTCTGGACATGCGTTGCCTGAGAGGACGGCTTGCTTTCACTCGCAAAGCCCGGCGTCACCTCGATGGGAATCCAGCCTTTTTCTGAATCAAAGATTTCCACCCATGCATGTGCGTTCTCATCCGGTATCTCCATACTGCCACCAGACATAGCTTGAGCCTGAAAGGAGAATCCTTCGGCATAGCGGGCAGGTATCCCCATATAGCGAAACAGCATAACTGCCGTGGTAGCATAATGCACACAATAGCCCTTTTTATTCTCGGTCAGAAAAAATTCCACAAAATCACGGTCATCCGGTGTTCTCCCCGGCTTCAGCGTATAGCTGGTCGTTTCCTTTAAATACTCCTGTATGGTTGTTTGGACATCGTATGTAAAGTTTTCACTATTCAGAGCATGCAGATTTTTAAAGGGCTTTTGCTCATCAAACAGCCTTTTGAGATTGGCAGGTAGCTGAAGATAGTGCTCTTTGACAAAAGCGGGATATGCATCTGCGTTCACTGTGGAATCCCCCGTCATATTCGTACTGGACAATGCATAGGCAGTATAGCTCATGGAATCCTCCTGCTTTAGACGGTATGCATCATACCATGGCGTTGTTTTTGGTAATGCCTCTTTCATCAGATACGGCGTCAGAGCATAGCGTTTGGATGCACGGTGATCTTCTATTTCCAGATGCATCAAAGCTCCCGTTTTTTGCAAAATCTGTGTAAAGGCGGGATTTTTTTTATCAAGCCACGTATCCACATCCTGCCAGTTATAGGATGGTAACGCAGCATAGCTGGATTCCGGCAGTGCTTGCCAGCGATTATCTTCATACAGCGCACCGCTATAGCTTTTCAGATAAATAGTACCCCGTGCATCATCGGAGCGCACAACCAGCTGCGTTGCACCGGTATAAAACCGATTCGCTGCTTTGCCCAAGTCCACCTCCCCCTCCTCTTCACCGGCATGGGTAAGGAAGTAGGCAAGCTCATCCACACGCTGCAGCAGCCGCTCACGAAGTGATCCGCTACTGCTTCGTAGCTCATAGGCATCTGGCAGTGAGGTAAAAAAGGTTAACAGCACACAGAGAACACTCAATCCAAAGGCACTTAACCGTACATATCCCCCATGCCCGTTTGTCACTCCAATGCGTGAAAGAAACAGCATAAACCAGAATATGATTAGCATAATGGCAAACAGCCATGGAATCGGTGTCTGATAGAGCAGTGTAAAAAACACAGGGAGAAAGGACAGCATGAATAGCGCAAAATAATGGCGTGTGCGCCAGAAGGTCAGCATACCGCAAAACAGCCATATGCTTACATAGAGCAGCAGCCAGGTAAACTGCAGCTGGTACAGCATGGTAGAATCTGTCACATCATAGGGATAAAACACATAGCCGCTCGCATTGTGATAAACCTCAGTAATAATATTATAGGCGATATAAGCCCCCTTTTGCAGCAATGGAAAGCTGAGTACACCTGCAGTAATCATGCAGCCGGCCAATATCAGAATCACCTTTTTCCTGCGACGAAGCAGCAGGTGATGATATCCTGCTACCACAAAAAGCAGCACCGGTATGTATAGCAGCCAGAGAACCACGTCCCAAAAGGGGAAGGCAAATAGAAACACACCAAGACAGGAAAGCATTCCTATCAAAAGCAGCAGACTGGAAATCACTTGTTTTTTCATACATCAGCCTCCCGTTCAAAAAGAGCCGCAAATGCTTCATCCAGATACAGTGCACTTTGCGAATCACAGGATGCTTCACAAAAACGCGGCATGGACAGCAGCTTCCGCAAAAAGCCTTCCATATCCTGCGGGCTTTGCAGTTGTACCTCCTGAATACCGCCAACAGTCTGCCAGCGTATATGCACCATGTCCTGCGCGCTTGCTTTCAGACAAAACCCACAGGCGATTGCCAGAATGCGCTCACACGCTTCCTGCTCTTGAGGAAAGCGCAGATGAAGCTGCAGATAAGCGGACTCCTCCTTCTGAAATTCACGCACCATCGTTTTCTGAAGCCGATAGCTCGCCTTATAATGAATACGGCGTACAGGCTCTCCCTCATGATGCTCCTTCAGCTCATAATCACTGCTCAATGGTCCAATGGGGCGCTGACGGGATTCCTGTATGATTCTTGCAAATTGTACTTGTGAAACAGGACGTGGCTGAGGAAACCGAAAGGCTGCTTCCTCCTTTTCCCATACCCGGGTCTTGCGAAACAATCCAAGAAGGTCTCTGGTCTGTATGGAGGTCAGCCGCAGCCGATATTGTCCGCTTCCAAGCTTTGGCATATACAGCTTCCTTTCTATTTGATTCAGCTCCAGACGCACAGCCTCTTTCGTCTCATAAAAGCAATTCCTCCACGTTCCCTGTATTTGGATACAGCTGAACACAAGCAAAGGAAACCGGGTTGCCATACGTATCACACAGCCGTCCTTATCCGTTTTCAGCTGCAGCTTCACAAGTCTGTTTCCAACGATAAACAGAAGCAGGCTGAGAAGAGGAAGCATGAGAAGCACGCGCAGCAGCAGGTAATATATATACCCGTCAATGCTTATCCATAGCAGTGCATCCAGAAGCAGCAGGATTAGATATGTAAGCCAGGATCGAATCATAGGCCCTTCCTTCTGGTATGCGGAGGCTGTATGTGATGCAGCAGATGTGTCAGTACCTCTTTTGCGGCTGCGGCATCTGCGCTGTGGGATGGCTGCATGAGGATACGATGAGCGATGGTATCCACGAAAACCCTCTGAATGTCCTCCGGCACTACATAATCCCGTCCCTGCAGCAGTGCACAGGCCTTGGACATATCGAGGAGTGACACCCCTGCTCTGGGACTTGCTCCGCGATAAATGCGCTGATTATTTCTTGTCGCCTGCAGCAGCTGAATGATGTAATGGTAAAGAGAGTCGTGTACAAACACCTCTGCGCAGGCCTTCTGCATTTCCAAAATCTGCGTACGCTGTGCCACGCACTGCACACGATAGCTTTCCGGATTCTGCTTGCGCTTGAGAATCTCAATTTCATCATGCTCTGCGGGATAACCGATTTCCAAACGGATCATGAAACGATCCAGCTGGCTTTCCGGAAGCTGCTGTGTTCCTGCTGAGCCATAAGGATTCTGTGTCGCAATGACCAGAAAGGGCTGTTCCAGCATCATGGTAACCCCATCCACACTGACACTCCCCTCCTCCATTACCTCCAGCAGAGCTGCCTGTGTACGGGAGGAGGTCCGGTTGATTTCATCCGCAAGAAACAGATTGGTAAAAACCGCTCCCTTGCGGATTTGTGTCTTTCCGGTCTGCGGATCAATTACACTAAAGCCGGTAACATCCGCCGGTAATACATCCACCGTAAATTGCATTCTGCGACAATCCAGCTGCATGGCATCCGCAAATGCCCGCGCAATCGTCGTTTTCCCCACGCCCGGCATATCCTCCATGAGAATATGTCCGTTGGCCAATATCGCCATCAGGATTTTTTCCAGCAGCTCATCCTTTCCAATGACTGCCTTTTTAACTTCCTGCAATATTCGTTCACTCGTTCTCATCCGATCTCCCTTCAGCCAGTATGCTTTCTGGCTTTCACCTATAAAAAACCATATATATACCTTTATTGTATACAATGGAGTGCACATTAGGTCAACAAAAGATTTCTTAACTTTTTATGAAGACGATGCATCCGCAATTCTTTGGTCTGCAACAGGAATGCGTAAAAAAAGCAGCCAAAGCTTTTTCACCTGCATTTGGGCTGCATTTCGTAGCTATTTGAATTCCCGACGCATGCATACAAGGTCTTCCTCCTGCATGCCCAGCTGTCTGATACTGATTTCCTTTTTGTTTGGACAGGCAAGCGGCTGCAGCATATAGGAACAAAGCGTACAATAGCCGGAGGAAGCACTACGGCGGATACACGCATATCCGCATTTTCGGATACAGTTCTCATCCACCCACAGCGCCAGCTGATCCAGTGCATTGGTTGCTATAAGATTTGCATTTTCCTGCGGTATTCCCGCATCGAGAAGATAGCGAAACAGGATATCTGCATAGGTCAGAATATATTCCATGAGGAAAAAGTTTTCCGCATTGTTTTTCTGCATACGCTTCGGCCACAGAGGAAGCTTGATATGATTTCTGATATAGCGTTCCTCCTCCACATGCTGGCGCGGATTCTTCAGGCATTCATGCGGACATTCCGCACATTTATATAAGAATTCGCTCATCGTTTTCAGCAGCTGAAACTTAAAGGTGGCAAAATCTATCGTCACATTGAATTCCTGCTCGATTTTAGGGAACGCATCTGCACACATGGTCAGTGCAGCATCCACCGTTTCCGCTTCAAATACGCCCAGCTTTGTGATTGGCTGCGGTAAAAACATCATCAGATCTCTGCTGTTAATATATTTCATTTTTCATCACCATGACCTATGGTACACTATTTTCAGATAAAAAGAAATACAGTTGAAATATTTTCCATGACTTTATCGTATTCCAGTTAGAGGGAGGCGATTGTGATGAAGTCTATGCTGTTTGTATTTTATATGCTTATAAATTCCATGGGCGGCTATCTCCTTCAGCAGACGGCGGTGGAAACGGCTTATCCGGATATCGCGAGAAGGTGCCCGGATATCACACGCAATGCCGAGCTGGAGCTGGTGGACGGAGCGTCGTGGATTTCCTTTTTAAAGGGATTGCATACTGCTTCTTTATCTACAATACACATACAGGACGCGTTGGATTCCTCACAGGATATCCTGATAAGCTATGATGCATTAGCGAAAAGCTATACTGTGACAGGAAAGGAGGAGCACAGGAATACAGCCACCTATCGTCATCTCATCCGCATGGATGGACAGCGTATTGCGGATATGAAGCTTGACGATCTATGTATCTGTTTTGCGAACAATCCTGCAGAATACTGGTACTGGTATCTTTGTGACGATGAGAATATAAAGCCTGAGGATATATATCGAAGGCCGAACACAGCAAAAGTACAGCTGTTGTTTATTGTGAAAAAGACCTGAGAACAAACAATTTGCATCGTGCTGGCATCCACATTCAGATACCGCTATGCAGAATATTAAAAAAAGGATTCCAACCGTTAGAATTGGAATCCTTCTATATGTTATCATGGTGGAGCGTATCGGGATCGAACCGATGACCCCCTGCGTGCAAGGCAGGTGCTCTCCCAGCTGAGCTAACACCCCATGTATATGTAAATTCGATGGTGGGCCTGAATGGACTTGAACCAACGACCTCACCCTTATCAGGGGTGCGCTCTAACCACCTGAGCTACAGGCCCGTTTCCATCGAATGCTCATATATAATACCACTACTTTTTTCGTGTGTCAACAAGGTTTTTATCATTTTTATCATTATGATTATAGAATTATGTAATCCGGTAATTTTACCGATGCAGCCGATTGTTGATCCTGTTTTGCAGGCTTATTTTATGATACACACTGCACATATTTCCATGTACAGCTTTCCCCTCCCCCACTGCCTGCATACCCTGTGCTAGGTTCTTTGTTGATGCAAGCAGGCAAACAGAAGAAGGAAGGCTTCTGCAAAGCATCGTTTTCTTTCTGCAGCCCTTACGCTGCTCTCGTAGCTTCATTACTGTATGCCTGTCTCATAAGTGGTGAACAGATATTCGGCAAGGCTCTATATCAAAATCATCAGGAAGCTAAGTGATGCAAATTCATGCGGTCAGCTTCAAGTCTTACCGCGGCAGTATTCGTTATATAGGATTCGTATGACACACAGCATCGCAGGCACTTTTACAAAGCATGTACATCTGCTCTCATAAAAAAAACCGAACCTCAACAAATAAAGTTCGGAATATGCTATCATGGTGGAGCGATACCTTACTAGGTCGAACTCTTACCAACTTAATTCAGTAAACTTGTTTGCACATCCACATACTTCTTCGTTTACCTCTGTATACTAAAATTATATACCCTTTTCAATTTATTGCAATAGTTTTTTTGCAAATTAAGTACTTTTTCAAAATGTGCTTTTTCATTTCAGTAGACTGGGGCATTTTTTCTACATCATTTACTAGATTTTTTGTCTTTAAATACTATTGAAATGATGAGGTTTAACGATGTGTCAACAATAATTTCAGTAATATATTCATCTATATATTGTTTTTTACAACCGTCTTCCATGTTGTTCCACTCCTCCATACTCATACCGGATGCTTTTTCCAACACAGTTAGTCTATTTATTGTTTTCTGTTTTTCTCTTTCAATATTACCGATCATACACCCGTATGTGCGTCCATCAATTCGATCGTTAGTAAATTCTATAAAGATTTCTCTTGCCTTACTATCCAATGTTTTTAAACGATTGGATATCTTTGAAATTTCTTTATTTTTGTTTTGACCGTTAGCAAAAATCAGTATCCTTGGAATCGTTCCTTCAATAAGTCTATCCTGACTGATTCTTTTTTTGCATTTTGGACAAGTGTAGTAATAATATTTCTTATGCCCATTTCTTAGTTTCTTGTTTGTACTTTTTCTTTCGCATACATCACCACAAACATCTTTGATCTTGTTACCGAAATAATACTTATTCGTATCTGTTTCCTTATATCTTTTATATATCATCTTTCTAGCTTTATCATATGTCTGTTTTGTAATGATTCTCGGAATCGAATATTCTTTATCTAGATATTCAACGATACCGTAATTTAGTTTTCGTAATAGTAATCTTCGAATAGTCTCCGATTTTTTTTGAAAGTCCGGAAATTCTTGTGCAGCTTTACATTCTATTTCCTTCATGGTACTTCCACTAATTGCTAGATCAAAACAAAATATCAAAAATGATGCTTCCTTTTCATTTACATGAGGATATTTATTTTCATCCAAAATCCATCCAAATGGTATCTGTCCAAAAGGGTATCTTCCTTCTTCCAGCATTTCTATTTGCGTATCCACTACTCTCTCCCGGATGGTTTCGCGTTCCCATTGTGCAATGATAGCTAAAACCCCTACAAGAAGTCTTCCGTTGGCACTGTGTATATCTAAATTATCAACGATAGCCTTTAATTCACATTTTTGATCAATAAAGAATTGCAATAATTCATATGTATCAATTACATTTCGAGCAAGACGATCTAATTTATAGATTAAGATTTCATTGACTTTCCCTGCTAATATATCAACTAACAGCCTTTGCATCGCCGGACGGTTAAGATTTTTTGCACTATACCCATCATCTACATAGAACTCTACATCATTAGGGTCGATACCTTGATTTTTGAGTTGACTCTTGATATTTGCTATCTGTACATCGATTCCAAATCCGGAAATAGCTTGTTCCTTAGTTGACACTCTAGCATACGCAGCTCTTTTCTTTGATCCTAAATCTTGTTCTTTTGATTCTCGCAATTTGATAAGGAATTTTGTATCGATCGTTCCATTGGTCGGAATGTTATTTATACTATTTTTTCTTGATGTTATATTCATTTTTTTGTCCTCCTTTGGCATCCAGAGGACAATATCAAAACGAAAAAAAAAGAACATAATATCGTCAGATAATATGTCCTCTTTCTGCCTATATCAAGTCTTCAGGAAGTATGTGGATAGTGTACTATTCCTTCACTCTTAACAGAGGCACTTTTATAATAGCATTATTCCTATAAAATGTAAATATGAAATGTTATTTGCTAATATCTAACACCTGAATATTGGATGAATCGAATAATGAAATATCAAATTGACCTTCTTTCTGAGTTTCTACTATAACACCATAATCCTTGAATTTAAGTATAGATTTAAAAGAGCATTCTCCACCTGAGCAAGACGATAGTCTGAATATATCAACACCTTATCTATTTCTTTATTATGTGCAAGCTGATATATTCAACATATACCAGGCCGCTGAAGCGTATTTCCCTTTGCTACTTCTGTGATTTCCTTTGCAATCATATAACCTTGTTGTTCTGCATTTTTCTATATGTATCGCTATGTTAAAATGCTGCTCACTTTGATTGGATACCCTATTATATATTACCACTCTAGTCTGTATATCATTGCGTTCCTACAATTATCCTCCAAATCAATTATTTCACCCCTTGCTTATATCAAAACAAAGAGTAACTAGTTCTTTTATTATATTACGTTATATAGTATATGCATAACTAATATTAGATTTCCTGGTCATTTCTTACTAGCATATAGGAAGGAGCTGATTTATTCTTTGTAGAGATACATCATAATATGTTTCATTTTTTTCAAATCCAATAAATGATCGGTGAAGCTTTACCGCAGCTGCTCCTGTCGTACCAGAACCACTGAAAGGGTCAAGGATCATATCTCCTTCTTCAGAAGAGTTGAGCACTAGGTCTTCTATGATCGCTTGTGGTTTTACAGTTGGATGGCCATATAGCGTCTTATCTTTTTTATTCGTAGGTGTGATCCAGTATGTGTGACCTCTTTGGTATGTAGTATGTAATCGTGCGGATTTCCGAAAATATAAGCAATACTCTTTATCGTTTAGATAATTTCTGCCACAAGCCGGAATCGGGTTCGTTTTGATCCACACCAGGATATCATAATTACATCCGTGTTCTTTCACGAAGAAATCAAGATAGGGGATGATCTGTCGGCGATTACACCATATATAAATATTAACTGTCTTTAGCACTCGAAGAAAATCGTCCAGTATGGAAAACTCTATACCGGAAGTTAGATCATCCGCAGATAGCTCCCTTATCACAGAATGATAACTTTTTCCGATATCATTTCTCATACAAGATGTATATTTTGTATCGATGTCATAAGGTGGATCTGTGATAATCAGATCCACACTTTTATCAGGCAACTTCTTGATCTCCTCGTAGGCATTCCCAAGGATCAATCTCATATTTTCCATTTCGCTCACTTCCTTTACGGATATGTATTATAGCTCTAATCTGCTGGAATGTGCAGAGTTGTTATTTTACATGTTTACTGTATGATAGACTCCTGTTTATGTATATATCATTTCCGGATAAAATGAAAGATTATTACGATATAGCTGCTTCGTTATCTAGCACAAAAAAAACACCTAATAGGTGTGATTGAGTTTTTTTAATTATTTAGGCCTTTTGTGTTGAATCACCTTAAATATTGTGTATAATATAGATGAAGATGATCTTCTCCACAATAGTGAAGATAGATTATTCCTGGTTCAAAAGCGATCGCCCTAAACCGTGGTAAAGTTTAGAGGGCGATCACTTTTTTATTAGCTTCACAGTTTCTAATATAACTAGTATGATCAGAAAGCTGATATATAAGTCAATATTCAAAATGACCACCTCCGAACTATTCACTGAAAGGGTTCACAGTCGAAGTGGAATAATCTATCTTCGTATAAAATTATAGCATATATTTCACAGTTGAGATACATATAATGTAATGTTTATCTCAACTGTGACTTTTGTTACTTATATCTACTTATTTACTGAGCTGCGCTATCAATCGGTTACATAGTATAATCAACCACCGTTTCCATGTAGAGGATGATTCCGGATGCAAGAATTCTTCACGTTCCTGACAAGCAATCGCATGCGCAGGATTTTTGTTGCTTTCTATTTTCTGCAGTACGATCCTTTTATTCATCCGGTACACATAGCGAAACTGCGACCAGAGTTTTTGATGCATCCGGGCAGTAGGGCGGAGCTGCTTAGGGATCTCTTGAATCTTTGTCTTTCCTAATACGACGCTGAATAGATGTGTATGTATGATAGAATCGATCTCTGTATATATGACGGCTTCTTTATAAAAATGCTTGGCTATATGATCCAATGCCATCTTGATCGCATAGGCTTCGCCTTTCTGAATATTCTTTACATCCTTGAGGTACTTCGTTTTGGTATGAATCCGGATATGATCATCGATATAGATCGCACCGACGAGGACACCATCCTTTAAGCTGGCATCACAGAATATCTTTACTGCATAAGAACCTTCCTGAAGCAGTTCCTGCTTCGTTCTATAATACTTATCGACGGCGTTCATATAGTTCCTTCATCATGGCAGCTGCCCCATGAGTTTATATTGTACATCTTCATGTAAAGGCAGCGTATATATAGCATCCAATGGATGCTGCGTTACATCCTCATAACCTGTGACCAATAAGTTAAAATCGATCCTGTCTTTATTGTCCCGTATTTTTTGTATTAAGAGTCGCTTTGCATTCCGCATAGTACAAACAAACAATACACGGTAGTCGATGACATCGAGAGATAGAGCCTTTGCATGCAGTTCTTCATGAATGACACGACGATAGGATCTTATCTTTTTTTCAGCTAATGTCTGTGTGGGATAAGATCTTTCCAGTTCCACATATACCAATACGGATGAAGTTTTTGTTTTATCCTTCTGTTTGAATATCAAGATGGCGTCCGGGCGATTAGAAGTATCTTCCAGATATGCCTCCTTTTCATTCAGTATCTCATCTACATACCAGTTTGAATTCCCATCCTCATATTTAGACTGGATGATATCACATACGGTGGCCACTTGTACCTGGTGATACATGTAATAAGGACTGTAACTCAAAAATGCTTTTGTATTGTCCTTGGCCTCATATCCCATATCTTCCATGTACTGGAGGCCTCGTTTCCCTAACGTAACGATCTTGTATCCGGTTCGGAAACTTGCTGTATGGTTCGCAGGTATGAATGTCCGTTCTATGATCAAGAAGTCATGCAGAGCCAACTGTAGGATACGCCTTTCAATCGTATCCTTTTTTCTACCTTTATAAGCAAATAATTGTATATAGTCCATATCCACGAATCCATGTTTCGCTATCCGAACCATCAGTTCGATATCATCATCTAAGATCCTTGGTTTGTTCTTGTTTCCCATTAATGATTCCTCCTTTAGTTATCATAATAATAGTTATATAAGAGTAATAGTAACTATATCTATACAGTAGTATCAAATAGTATATATAGTTGTATCATGAGATAGATATGTATGAGGATAGAGTGATTTAAGGTTCTGATATAAGGCATAAAGCAGCGTTCCATAAGGTTGTTATAGTTTATATTATTTTATAAGGTAAAATAAGGTAATTTCTAAATCTTTCAATGTGCAAATAAGCCTTTAAATAAAGGGCTTTAAGGCAAAAATATATGACATATATCGAATATATATAGGCATAGTGGTAGGCATAGCTCTCGGCACAGTAACCGGCATAGTAAATACCGCTGTTTTTTATTCTACATCGACATGATGAACGGCAAGATAGCGAGGATGAAGATGATCGCATAACAGATAGTGATGGCCGTCTGTATCCTGCCGTAATATCGATATCCACCATATCCCAAGATAGCACAGATGAATACAATCGTAAGTCCTCCGACTTGCTCAGCCTGCAATGCTTTCCATGTATCCCGGAATACCTGCTGCACGCTCAGCAGCAGGTAGGAATCACTGATCCTTGTCATGAACTGAAAGAAGATGAACAATCCAAGGATCGATGAGATCAGGATCACCGGTCGGCGTTGTCCCTTTTGGAGGAGCTGCGATATCTTATACAGTAGAAATCTTATCCGTCCCATTCTCCATCACCTTTCTTTCGTCTTTTTATTTTACGGAATACGATCTTTTCTGCATCTTCCTTCGACAGGAAGTCACGCCGCATCAAGCTGCGTGCTTCATTGCGATTCTTTTCGATATTCATCTCTGCCTGTACGTTCCTGCCTTCGATATGTGGTACAACCTTACCGGCATTATACCGATATGGCGGATCCACTTCTACGAGTACCGTTTTTGCGATACGGTTATCTTCTGTAGATACATATCCGATCCGGTCGGGAAGTCCCTGCAGACCATCGATATCCGGATGGCCGGGAAGGTTTGCGGACATACGCACGGCTCCATCACGCCCCTGCCGGAAGGTCACCTTCGTACCGGCATTCCCAAGGATAGCCTTCAGGAAGCCTTGCTGGAACTGTTCCAGATATTGTGTCATCGGGATCAGTGCCATACCACCTTTCCTCAGCTCCGCCAACCAGCGCTCGTAGATATCGAACTGCACCTTATGACATTCATCGATGAAGGTCAGATGCAGACGTGAATTATCCGGACGCTTCAGACCGATCAGATAATATTTTAAAGAAATATATCCGACGATGATCCGTAGATCATTGTCATTGAGACCTTTCAGATTGAATAAGATGATATCACCTTTTTCGATCCATTCACGGACCTTGCGCAAGCCATCATACTTACTATGCATACCGAACATGAGCTTCTTCTTCGGTGTATTGATGAAAGGATCGGTACGGTTCAGGATGGGATCTACCTGCTGTTTATCGAAGCGTCCCTTTAGGAAGGCACATGCATCATCCGCATATACATTATCCTTCAGTCGCTCATACAGTCGCTCACGCATCGTTTCATTCTGAAACATCTTCGGGACATCCATGATCGTATGCTCCTCTTCATCCAGCAGGATCGTATTGATCGCACTGGTGATCATACGGTCTACCTGTACAGTGACTGCGGAACCGAACAACATCCGGAAATAGTCCAGGATCTCGGTAGAGGGGACATCCTTATTCAATAAGGAGATAGGAAAGATACAATCCTCATACCCAAAATCGATATAATGGATCTTTTCACGCAGCTTCGTGATATCATGACCATCCGCCTGCAGCTTCAGCATCATATCGATGACGCCCAGCACACTGGTCTCTGCAGGATCGAAGAACGTGAAACCCGGTATGTTCTTTTTCCCCTGTACGATGGATGTCAGGATATCGCGCATCATCTCCTCCGCAAAGCTAGATTTTCCGGAACCGGTCTGTCCGGAGATGACCATATGTTTACGCAGCTGGAGCTGCTTCAGAAAGACCACACGATCCTGCATCGGATGATAGACATGTCCGCATTTGATCCCGGACGCAAATTCTTCCTCCTTCAATGTCCGCTGACCGATCTCAAGTTTGTGTATCCGTTTCAGGATCTCAAGATCCTTCTTATTGTAGAAGGTCGGGATCTGAAACAGGTTCATCAGTTCGTTTCCTGTCAGTTTGGAAAATTTATAAGTATCCCGATAGATCGCCCGAAGCTCCTTTTCTCCTGCTGTCAGGTTGATGATCGTATTCGTGATCTCCAGGATCTGGTTTCTCTGGTATCTCGTCTTTCCGGATACCTTGATCATCACCTGCACATCGACATCCGTACTCACGCCTCGTAACATGCTCTTCGTTGCACTGAAATTCTTTTCGACACTGAAATCGATCGTGATCCTCGTCTTGTTGCGCATCGTCCCCAGGATGAACAAGAAGATCTGATCATCCCGGAAGGTCGCAAGGCTCTTTTTCGTATCTTTCTTCGCATGATCCAGCACATCATCCGTAAACAAGGTATGTACTGTCGTATACGGCGTGAGCGGTCTCACCGCTTCGAATACGTTCGCCTTATCCTGGAACATGTTCTGCAGACTGTTCAGGACGAGCCCATTCTCTCTTTCATCACTCACCTGTAAGTAGAAAGAGATCATCCCATCCGTTTGATCCTTACCGTCGCAATCGATGATGAAGCGATAATCCAGGATACAGTTTGGATCGAAGAGCTTCGATAGACGATCTCGCAACGAGCGACGCCTTTTCGTTCCGGACAATGTCTTCAAGAACATCCGCATCGTATCTACCTGGAACTGATGATCATATCTTGGTAATATCTGATATAACATTCCGCATTCCTCCTAACACCTATATCTCTCCAAGAGGAGTAAGCATCCGTTCTCCATATCCCAGGATATCGTCCGGTGTGAGCCATTCCGGTTTCTTTTCAGGAGGAAAACTCTCATACAAGGCCTGCATGATCTCAATCTGTTCCCATTCATCATTGGCCCAAAGGTCCTTGGCATTTCGGTTGCCATATCCCAGATAATAGTTACAGTCCTCCACCATCCGGGAGAGGAGCTGATAGCGGAACGTCTCATCATGTTTCAATATTTCTTCTAGCACCATATCTTCACCTCATCTCAATAAACTCGTTTCGATCGACCATGTCACGAAACGATATGATCGCATCTGCATCGCTTATGAAGTCGAAACTTTCTTCTACCGGTTCACCATCCGGAGATTTGATCCAATAGGTCAGCGTACCGAATGGATCCATGCCGGAGCGCAGGATGTATCCCTGATATTCATCCACGAGCTTACCGTCTGCCTCCATGATCATCTCCAATTCTTCCACATATATCTTTTCTGTAAAATGGCCATCACCAAGGATCCCCTCCACATACTTGCGCCACCTTTCTTCTACTTCCTTCATCATGATGTCCCAATATTCCTGATACAGGGTCTGATACTGTTCCTCGTATTCCTCACTTTCCATAAGGGCACATCTTTCCAGGGCATCTTTCCAATATCCTTCGCTCTCTTCCATCTTTTCCTGTAGTTCATATAAACGATGGATGATGTCCGCTTTCCTTCCTGTCATATCGGATCCTCCTCTTACTTTTCATAGAAGCCGTTTCCCAGGCTGCTCTCTTCTACCATCTTATAGATCCTCGCTTTCCCATCGATCCACTGTACACGCATCCGGACCAGATACCGGCTCGTATCGTTCCTGTCCGCATGCTGTGTCTGTGCAGTGTAGATGACATAAACTTCAAAGTCATCATCGGCTATCCTGTCGATAGCGCTGTCCATCGATGTGACTTGTGTTTCTGTCGTTTCTTCTTTCTTGATACGTTTACTCTCTCTTCGCATGGCCGCAAGCTCTTCCTTACTCAGATCCGGTACCAGTGACTGGTACAAGTCGTCGCTGAGAAGTTCCTTGACCGGTTCGATACGATCCAGGAAGATATCACTGCTGCGGCCTTCGGTCTTCACTCTCACGAAGCGTTCTGCTGCGCTCTTACAAGCCTCTTCCACATCATTGGGAACATCCGACTGAGGAGATGGCTCCGTTGTTAGCTTTTTCTGTATCGTCGTACTGCTCTGCTGCGAGCTCACCTTCGTTTCCGATGGCTGATTCATCCATAGAAATGCTGCTATCACAGCTATGAGGATCCCCATAGACACGATCGTTTTCTTTTCCATATGTAGCCTCCATTATTTGAATTTGATGTATTTTCCCGGATCCACACTACCTTCTGTCGTTGCGATCACAGGGGTTGAGAAATGCATCTCCATATGTACATGGGATGCTGTCGAATTTCCAGAATGTCCCTGGCTGCCGATCCGTTGTCCTTTCTTTACGCTCTGTCCTGTCTTGACGTCCACATCCTTCATATGGCAAAGCAGGATATAGAGTTCTTTTCCTTTATACTTCATCTTCAGCTGGACAAAGTTTCCGGCACCGGCATAAGCACCACCCGGACACATATTCCCAAGGTATCCTCCATCTGCAGGACAGCTCGAGGATGCCTGATATACCTTCGCATCACCGGGAGCGTAGATCGATGCACCATAGGAGCCATCCAGATCGACACCATAATGGAAGTCACCGATCGATGGTCGATTCCCATACCCACTGGTGAGCGTGTAGCCCTTCAATGGCGGGATCAGGGTACCGTCCCCGCTGATAAAATCCAATGCGTCATAGTAGGACATCACCTTATCGGCATAAGGAGGATCTCCATAGACGCTCCATCCGGTCTTTCCCTTCATGATATCGGAAAATTCCTGTGCTGCTTCCAGTGTCCATCGTCCACCTTTTTCACGATCGATCCATTCGATGAATCCATTTCCGAAATTATATCCGCCTAATGCCACCCGGATGCGACCTTCATCGGATGCATCCTTGACCTTCGCCCTTTTCAGGCAATCCTGCAGCTCTTTGATCCCGCAGCGGATCGAGTAATGCGGATCCTTGATCCCATTGGGTATCTGCGGATATTTTTTGTTGAACGGCCCTTCCGATGCCTGCATAGGATCACCGCCTGTCCCACCGGATTCTACCTGCATCACTGCCAGGATCAGATCCACATAATCTTCCATGCCTTCGAGCTTGGCGATCTTGGACACATAGGGACGATAATATTCGACGGAGGAACTGAGGTTGTTTTTGGGCGTCTCATTCCCATCTCTCACACCACCGCCAAGGAACATCAGAAACATCATCATGATAATGATAAGGGGAAGGAAAAGGAGAAGGAGCTTCTTAATCGTCTTCATTCAGGAGGTTCTCCTCTTCCTGCGGCAGTGTATCCTCTTCCGGTTTTGTTGAAGCCTCATGTTCTGCTGGCACATCCTGTTCGTTTATCGGTCCGATCTCTTGTCCTCCTTCGACGACATCCGTTCCTGCAGGCACACTGTTTGGATCATCCGGCTGCTGCGTAGCTTGTGTAGGTTCTGTGTTCATTTCTACTTCTGTGCTATCTTCTATGGAAGCTGACGATGTCTCTTCCGCTGTTCCTTCAGGATCCGTATGGTTCGCAGCTTCTGTAGGAATAGGATCATTATCCGAGCAATCTTTCAGATCATCTTCTGTTTCAGGATCCACTGTTTCCGGAACTCCTTCCACATCTGAGAGATCCGGGGCTCCTGCATCCTCGATAAGATCATCGTCATCGTCCATATCGATATCCGACATATCTTCTTCCGACATATCCACTTCATCGCTCAGGTCTTCCTCTTCCTGCGTTTCTGCACTCATGTTCTGTATGTCAGCTGCATGTTCTTCATCGAATGGTTCACCATCTCCCGGATCCGTTTCCTGTGCCCCACCATCGATGTCTTCCTGTGTCTCAGAAGCCATTTCATCAGATCCTTCTGTTTCACTCTCTGCTTCTGTAGGCGCACCCTCACTACTTGTGTCCGGACCAGCCTGTCCTGCCGATTCACTGGCACCATCTGCAGGTGCTTCCTCATGATCCGCAGAGTCCACATCATCCTGTATATCGTTCGAATACATATCGGGATCTTTTTCATCTCGCAAGGCGTCGTCATCATAGCTGCTATCATATGGATCATCATGATCACGAAGATCACGATCATCACTTTCTCCATAGCCACCTGTGCCACTGCCGTTTCCTTCACCGCCACCATCAAACGCATCACTTTGTGAAGCAGAGCCTTTCAACTGTCGGTACGTCGACATCGGAGAGGAGCCCAACAGCATTCCTTCTGCCACGATCTTCCCATCTTCCATCAGCTTTGACATGATCGTCGGCAGATTCTTGATCACGAATCTGAGCAGGACGATGAGGATCACATCGACTGCCAGCATGAGCAGGACACTGTAAGCGGATATCTTCGTGCATAATTCTACCAGGAAGAACAGCGCCATACTGAACAGGATATCCGCAAAGATCGTGACCATGCACCATAGGAGCCTGTCTGTGAACCATTGGCGAGCTTTTCGTCCATGCTTGAGCAGCCACCAAATGAGCTGATACACACTCAATCCCAGAACGATATATTTTGCGGCCTTTACAGCTCCCAAGCCGATACAGATCGCTGCGATGACGATACTGATCGCTCCACGATGTACTAACAAGACGAAGGAGAGTCCCAAGACCCGCATTGCGGAACCACCATCATGCGTGATCACATGATTTCCGAACTTGTCATATTCATCCTCCGCATGATCTTGTGATGGATCGTTCAGGAGGCGCTGTACTCGCTTTTCTACCTTTTCGATAGCATCCTTATCGTCCGATCCGGCGATCTTCGCAAGATCTGTCGTACCGAAATGTCGTACCATGAACGGCTGTTTCTGCAAGATATCGAAGATGTTCTGCTTGTTCATGATCTCCGGATCTTCCTTTTTTTCTCCGAATACGAAAGTTTCCGTCAACATCTGTGTTGTCACTTCCTCAAACCCATTTGCAATCTTGCGTCCATTCTGACCGATGAAGGTGATGAAGGTCATCGATAGGAAGGCGGTAAGCACGATCTGTACGATCTGTTGCCATCGCACGATCCTGGTAAAGTCTTTGATGAGCTTATACAGGATAGAGGACAATGCAGCTATCAGGAGCACTTTATTGATCCAGGAATCAGGATCGCTCCAATCGAAAACGACCTTGTCGATCATATCAAAGATCCCCTGTATGACGGTCCCCAAAAAGCTGGAGGATACCAGGTTATAGATCGTCAACACGAAGAAGGTGATCACGAACCCGATCATTTCCAGAAGCAGCGTTATCAGATTCATGAAACATGTGACGATGGAATCCCCATCAAGCAGGTTGAGCCCTTTGGTCTTCGCTGTCATACTGGAATTATAGAGATTCTTGATATAATCCCGGTCCATTTCTTTTTTTCTCGTATCTTTATCTAAACTGAGGATCGCATCCGAGAGAAAATCAGAAGTATTGGTATCTGCCTTTTCTTTATCGTTCTTCTCTGCTGTCGTCTCTCCGGGAGAATTACCGTTGCCGATCGCTCCATCCATAGATTCCGCATGGATCCCTGTCGGGAACAGCAGCAGGAACAGCAAGCTCAGGATGGTGAGGCATCTACGCCACCTCATGACTCCGTCTCCTGTTCATCGATATCCTTGAAGGTGCGGAAGGCATCCGAGAACATCGGAAGGATCGCCATCTTCGTCAGGCACTTTCGGTTGTTGTAATCACAGTATAAGAAATTGTGTTGCTTTGCCTGGTCGACACCTTCCTCCTTCGTTCGATCCTGCAGGATAGCGGAAAGCGTGGAATTGCCATCCAGATCGAAATGGCACAGAATACGCTGGATCTCGTCCTTGCTCTTCATATTGCCGATGAAGAACTGCCCGGTATTGTTGATGATGGAATCCGGAAGATCGCTCCAGTTCTGCAGGATGATCAGCATATCACACAGCTCCGATCTTGCGATTAGATTGTTGTTCACCAATACGGACATACCACCCGGGACTGTCGAATACAGTTTTGCCTCATCGAACAGCATCGTCTTCGCTTGTCCTTTGTACATACGCAGGAACATGTTCGTGATCTCATTGACCTTTCCCAGGATGAGGGAGAAGATCCGATGTTCCAGATTTCCGGAATCATAGCTATAGGTGCCCAAATCTCTGGAATACACAGGCATCTTCGCGAACGTGATCAGATTGAAGGGGCGATCGAGACGGAACACCTTCGAGATATCGGTATCATCGTCCCCGAAGAACAGGCGGGCCATCGGATCATTGCGCAGGGAATACAGACTGCGTGCAAGCTTGGGATCCCTGTTCATCATGACATCGACCAATCTTCGCATCGTGATCCGTGTCATCTTTCCACTGTTGATCGCTTCACTCAGTTCCATATATGCTTCATCGACCTGCATCAGATCGATCTCCTGCTGTGGATTGATGGCACGCACCAGGGCGATGATATCATTCTTGGCCGCTGCCAATGCATCTAAGGGAGAATCCGGATGTAATAGGAAGGCATCGAACATACCGTTTGGACAAGATGGATCTCCGATGATGAGGTGCGAGGTCAGATCACCGAATCGATCCAACAGCTTCACGAGCTTGTGACGGTCACCTTTCGGATCGACCAACAGCAGCCGGTGCCCATAGAAGATCATGGAGAGGAGTGCAAAGTAGTTGGCGATCTGTGATTTCCCGGAACCGGTCTCTCCGACAAAGGCCACCGTAGAGGAACCTGTCTGCGTCAATCCCTTGATCGGAGCCTCGATATCGATCCGTACCGGCAGGTCTGCAGGTCTCGTATATGTGAGCACGACTCCTTTATCTGCTTCTCCTATGTATAAGCCACCGAAAAAATTAAAATGCGCAAAGTACAAAACATCTGTTAGATTCACATACCGGTAACAGCCGTTCTTGTATGGGAATAGGTGTTCCGCAAGCTGTTCCTGTTCACCGATTGCATACGTCAATTGGATCCGTTTCCCTTCGAATCTCTTCTGCAGCTTGTCGCTGCGCTTCATCAGCATGTCCTGCGTATTGGCACGGATGCGTAACATCATCTGCCAGCGGATCTTGGAATCTTCGATCGATGGATCCACATCTTCTCCGATCTTCGCAAGCTCGAAGGCTTTCTGTGCTTCCTTGTCCTTTCGTCCGCTGCTCTGCCAGTAACGGCGTGCATTCTTATGGATCTCCTCACGTTTTCCGGTCATATTGCTCTTGAAGGTCTGCGTATGCTCCAGGTCGAACTTGATGATCGTGTCGACAGGGAAGGTATAGAGCTGGATCTCATTGACCGCCACATTCGCACGATACCCATCCTCCAATCGATCCTGGATGAGTTTATCTGCGATGAGCACACGGGAATACAGTTCACGGAATCCACCTTTGTTCTTCAGTGTCTGATAATGATATTCCAGCTCAGTTGCCTGCGGGATCGTGTAATAATCGGATATCAGCATCTCGATTGGGATCGCCAGATAATCATACAGATGCTGTATCTCTTTCTTGTCCGGTCGTTCCACACTCAGATCCATACTTAATTTCTTGTATATCTGTTCATCGATGACCTCACTCAGATCGACCATCCGCTTTTCCAACGGATCGTCGTTCTTGCTCAGCCAACCACTCAACCACTTTTTCTGTGCGCCCATAAGGGGCAGAGTAAATCCGCTTAGCAAGCGGCAGGCGTGAGGTTT
>ERZ781275.963-NODE-963-length-24592-cov-23.111220_pt1 | contig 24592 bp, 24 predicted proteins | sample MGYA00375853_ERZ781275 | MGnify/ENA primary metagenome ERZ781275 (study PRJEB29790, sample SAMN03653691) | human gut metagenome | host: Homo sapiens | place: USA: Dallas, Texas | collected 2012-07-23 | study: EMG produced TPA metagenomics assembly of the Gut...
ATATAACAACTCCCTCCTAAGGAGTAGTTGCTGGTTCGATTCCGGCAGGGGACATGAAGAAAAAGGGAACTCGTACATGCGAGTTCCTTTTTGTGTGTAAGAAAGAAGTTAAAAATAGGTGGAATATCTAGATGAAAATCTATTACGAATAAGGAATATGTTAATTAATTACCGTAAGCAGTAACTTCATAATGATCGGTGCGTAATAGAGGGATTGTACGAGTATCACCACGGACTGTTTCATATTCAGTTAATCCAATGTTTTTACCATACACGGAGATAATATCATTCTCAGCAATTACCTTTGTATATAATGTGCTAGGAATACCAACCATGACAACTTTATTATAATCGCTATCTATAGCTATACGTAACAGATAGAATCCATCCTGTTTTTGATTTTGTAGAACTTTCCCACTAAAAGTAATTTTTTGTCCTTTTTCAATCTCATCGTGATTCCATACAGCAAAATCTACTGTAGTATAATCTGCTGGATTAAAAGGTTCAGATGATGTAGCAGTTTGTGTTGAAGTGCTAGTTTGTGTTGAAGAAGTAGAAGTCGAGGTAGAACTCTCTTCATTTGAGGTTGAACTAGTTGTCATTTCAACCTCATCATCTTCGGCATCAGTGCTTGCTTGGTTCTGAGAACAAGCAGTGACGAAAACAGTAGATAGTAGCACTGCACTTGAAAGTAATAGTTTTTTCATATTAAACTCCTTTATCCTCATAAAGGGAACTTTATTAAATAATTCCTATGTAGTAATTTTAACATATTTTAGGTAAGACCACAATCTCTCTCCACTTTTTCTTTGACTCTCCTTACTTATTTTTCTAAAATAGTAGGTGTGTGAAGGGAGATTAATATGAAAAAAGGTTTGGTAATTTTGCTTTCTGCTTTGGTCTTGGCTTCGTGTGGTCGTCCTCAGAGGATGGTGACGCCTAAGAGTTCGGATACCAAGCAGACCAGCACTTCAGAAAAGAAACAGTCTGGTATGGACTTGAAAGCCATCAAGGCTAAGGACTACTCGAGTATCAAGGGGACTTGGATCGATGGGCGTGGCAATGAGCTGGTCTTTGATGACAAGGGCTTGGTCAGCGAGGATGCTGAGCTTGATGCATCGAGCTTTAAGCAGAAGGATCAGATCGCTGAGATGACGGTCAGTGCCAAGTCGGGTGTTGGAGGCTACGGTCTCTTGCTCCTTCCAAAAGGTCAGAAAGCGGGCAAAGACGATGCTTCGGATAAGTCCAAGGATCGGATCTGGGCTGGTCAGTCACCAGCTTATGGCGATGATGACAATTTCTACTATCGCAAGAAAGAGCAGCCGAAAGATCGGGAGCAAGTAGATACAGATGATAGCAGTAGTACGTATAAGACGAGTAAGGCCAAGAAGTGGAATACTCGATCGGATAGCGAGGTCAAGTCTTCGAAGAAGGCAGATCAGAATGATTATCCAGGCTACACCGCTGCTCAAGTCGAAGCTGCGCGTGTCTGGGCTTATGTGATTAAGTCTGTACCGACAGAATTGAGTATTAATGAAAAGAGTGCTGGTACAAAAATTTACTTTGGTGGGTTAGGAGTTGACTATCCTAAAGATGTTCGTCAGTTGTTTACACCAATTTCCGCAGAAGGTCATGTGACTTATGCATCCAACGGTGATGGGACAGTGACGATCTATCCTGTACCGAGTCACTGGCAACAGTCTGCAGATGAACTCAATAGTGAAGAGTTTATGACGCAATTTACCCAAGGGATCTTGGACCATGCTGAGACGGTGACCTTGCCTGACGGTGATCCAGACATGATTCGCCAGATCCTAGCTGTACTGAAGTAAGAGTGATTATGGTAGAATAATATTGGATAAAAATTTTTTTAAACTATTAAAGATCTAATGACCTATTAGGTTATAAAATTAAAGGTTTGTAATATCTTTTACAGGAAGCTTATGCAATTTTGGTTAATTACAGGTCGTTTTCTACTTGTAAAAATAAAAGGAGAAAATCTATGAAAAAAACTATGTTTGCAACAATGACCATTCTCTCGCTATTTCTGTCATCGTGCGCGCAAAAAGAAGTGAAGAATGAAGACAAAAAAGAGCAGTCTACTGAACAGAATGTAAAAGATTCTACAAAGGAAAGTAAAGAATCAGTGGTCAAAGGGATGAATCAAGCCCCTACCTCATTGGTTGGAAATGAAAAACCTAATGTAGTATTTGCTTATATGCTTCAAAATCAAATCAATGGCGAAATTGAGATGGCGAAAGTGTATTATAATGAAGAGTATTTGATCCTTGTCTTCTCTGTATCAGAAAATATGCTATCTTTAGCAAATATAAATCCAAAAGATTATTGTAAGACGCTTTTTGATTTAAAAGAAGAGATAGTAAAGCAATACAATGCAACTCAAAACAAACCGAGCAGTATAAAACTTAAAATATATGATAAAGATGAGAAGCTCTTGGCGACTGAGGAAAATGGAGCGTTGGTGATTAAGTAACTAAATTTAGTCAACAATTTGTCGCCATCTACGTTTTATATTTTTCTCACTAATCCACATTTATTGTTTTTTTAAGCTGATCCTGTTACAATGATAGTACTCGGAAAAGACTGGGCTTCCAGCCTTTTTCATTTCACTTTAGAAAGGTCTTTTATGAAACGCAAATCGATTTTGTTTCTCTATTTACTCTTGCTAGCGATTGGCCTAGCCTATGAGACCCAGTCACTGACAGAAGGCTGGATGTCTGGTAGCCAGTACGGGATTGTGGGACTTTCTACCCTCATCCTTTTGGTCTATGCACTTCCTGCTGTTTGGGCTCTCTTTCATTTTGCTAAGAAGTGGAAGTTGTCTTGGGTACCGGTTCTCTTTTCTTTATTAGGAGGGGGCTTTGTTGCCGGTTGGTTGTCTAGCTTTGCCAATACCTATTTCCATGACATGATTCAAGCGATCGCTCCAAATAGCGACTTTTGGAACCAGTACGAGAGTGCCATCGCTGCGCCCCTCTTTGAGGAACCCTTTAAGTTGATTCCGATCTTCTTTGTCCTCTATTTATTCAGTGTCCGTCGCATCAAGTCGATCTTCCTCTTGGCGATTACCTCTGGTCTTGGTTTCCAGATCGTGGAGGACTTTGCCTATATCCGTCAGGACCTGCCAGGAGGTTTCTCTTACACGGTGTCAGGGATTCTCGGTCGTGTGGCCAATGCGCCCATGTCTCACTGGGTTTACACAGGACTTGTCATGCTGGGGCTCTTCTTGATTGTCCAAGCAAGCAGAGGACGCAAGGATCTAGCTCTAGCAGGCTGGGGATATTTAGTAGCTGGGTTTGGACTTCATTTTGTTGGCAATTCACCCTTCTCACAAATCGTGACCGAGTTGCCTATTGCGATTCCAGTCTTGAATGCTACTGGGCTCTTCCTGATCTACCAAGCGTATCAGACCGTCGAGCGATTAGAACAAGAAAAATAAAACAAAAAAAGAATGCGTATGTTTGGACACATACGCATTTTTGTTATTTTGGACACATTGTTTTTCTACTTTTGTATAAACTGAGTGATACTATAGATGTAAACTAAATTCTATTTTGAAAGAAATATTTGAGACTTTCCGCCGTGAGAAAAGTGCTTGAAACATTGTTGTTTCAAGCACTCGGGAGTTTTGAAACGTTAGATTCAAAACTAAGTCATGGAACTTCTTCGAAGTTCGCTGACGTCCGTACTCACCTAAGGAAAGTCTCTAAGAGTATATGATCTTAAAATAGATTTATTTACCAAGACAGAACTGGCTGAAGAGTTGGGTAATGAGCTCATCAGGTGCAGCGTCCCCTGTGATTTCTCCGAGGATTTCCCAGGTGCGGGTGAGGTCGACTTGAAGCAGGTCAACCGGCATACCTAGAGCCAAGCCTTCGTTGACAGCTTGCAGGGCTTCAACAGCTTTCTCGATCAGAGAGATGTGACGGGCATTTGAGAGATAAGTCGCATCTTGCTCGACCAGACCTGCATTTTTAAAGAAGAGGGCGTTGATCCGGTCTTCAATTTGATCGATGTTTTGGTTTTTCAGAACGGAAATCTTGATATGATCTTCCGGCAGTTGGTCGATTTCGATCTTCTCTGGTAGGTCGACCTTATTGAGGAGAATGATGCGGTTGATATCTTGAGAGATTTCAAGGAGCTGGCGATCTTGATCAGTCAGGGGTTCGCTGGCATTGAGGACGAGGAGGACCAGATCAGCTTCCTTGAGGGCTTTTTTCGAACGTTCGACACCAATTTGCTCGACGATGTCTTCGGTTTCCCGGATCCCGGCTGTATCGACTAGTTTGAGGGGAACCCCGTTGATGTTGACGTATTCCTCGATAACGTCCCGAGTGGTTCCTTCGATATCGGTCACGATGGCTTTTTCTTCGCGAAGAAGATTATTGAGGAGGCTAGACTTGCCGACGTTTGGACGACCGATGATAGCAGTAGAAATCCCTTCACGCAAGATCTTACCGCGACGGGCAGTCTTGAGGAGGTTGGTCAAGAGGGCTTCAAATTCACTGGTCTTTTCGCGGATGATCTCAGTGGTTGCTTCTTCGACATCATCGTACTCAGGATAGTCGATATTGACTTCGACCTGGGCCAGGGTATTGAGGATCTCTTGGCGCGTGTTGTTGATGAGGTCAGACAGAGAGCCGTCCAACTGTTTAACGGCGATGTTCATAGCCTTGTCGGTCTTGGCGCGAATGATGTCCATGACGGCTTCTGCCTGGGTTAAATCGACCCGACCGTTCAGAAAGGCCCGCTTGGTAAATTCACCAGGTTCAGCCAAACGAGCTCCTTCACGGATGACCAGCTGCAGGATTTCATTGGTCACAGCAATCCCGCCGTGGGTATTGATCTCGATGATGTCTTCACGGGTGAAGGTCTTCGGCGAGCGCATGGCTCCAACCATGACTTCGTCGAGGATCTCGTCCTTATCTGGATCTACGATATGACCGTAGTTGAGGGTGTGGCTAGCGACCTTGCTTAAATCTTTCCCTTTGAAGATCTTTTGCGCAATGGCAAAGCTGTCTGTTCCGCTCAAGCGGACGATCCCGATTGCCCCCTCACCAAGAGGAGTCGAGATGGCAGCAATGGTATCAAATTCTTTAGTAATCATGTCATTTCTCTTTTCCTGTAGATTCATCTCTATTCTATCGTAAAGTCAGCAGACGGGCAAGGTTTTAAAACTTTTGAAAAGTAAACTTTTATCTATTAAAAAATATTAAGAGAACTTAATTGAAGAAAAGTCATTAAAAAAACTTTCCTTATGTGAGTTCGGACGTCAGCGAACTTCTTCGAAGTTCCATGACTAATTATTGAGCCTAAGGTCTCAATAATTCCGTGTGCCTAGAACTTAATTGATCTAGGCACTTTACTCACAGCGGAAAGTTTCATAAATAACTTAAATAATTGATAAGAATAAATTGTTCTTATTTTATTTACTAATCATAGCAAGATTAAATAATAAATTTTCAGTTGTTGAATCATCAGAATGATCATTTGATTCCTGGTATTGCCCGAATTTTGATATTGGTTGCCATCCATCAGCTTTTAAATATGTACTTGTAGAATTGAAAACTTCATCAGCTAATGAATTAAATTTATCCTTTTTAAAATAAACTAATGAGGCGGCTATACTACCATCCCAAGCCCTAAAAACAACATCTTTATCTGGTTTTGAATCAGCATGGATAACATCGTAAATTGAATCATTAAAGTTTTGAATTGCATTTTCATCACTGATAGAGCTATTTAAATCAATGCTAACAATATAAATGTCATTTTCTGAATCATATTTAAAGTCAGTGAAATCTGTAGTGGAGATATAATCTTCAAATGATTTTGGTTCTGAGGAGTTTTTTGAACAAGCAAATAAAAATAATAGTGCAGAAAATATTGTAAGAATGTAAATAATCTTTTTCATAGTTCTCACCCGTTTATTAATAGTTATTAATTTAATTAAGTATAACAAATTTTAAAGAATATAACAACATAATATGTTCTATCGTAAAGTCAGCAGACGGGCAAGGTTTTGCTTTTAGAACTAAAACTGGAAAGGTTTTCAAATAATTAGTGAAATCTCTTTCAGAATATGCTATACTGTAAGAGAATATAAAAGGAGGTCTATGATGGTAAACCTAAAGGAACAGGTAGGAATTAAAGCGGCTGAGTTTGTCAAAGACGGCATGATTGTCGGTCTCGGTACAGGGTCAACTGCTTATTATTTTGTGGCTGAATTGGGTCGTCGCATCAAAGAAGAAGGCTTGCAGATCACAGCTGTCACAACGTCGAGTGTGACCTATGATCAGGCTGAAAGTTTAGGCATCCCGCTCAAAGCCATCGACGATGTCGAAGTGGTGGATGTGACAGTGGATGGCGCAGATGAAGTGGATCCTCAATTGAACGGGATCAAAGGTGGCGGTGGTGCTCTCCTCATGGAAAAAATCGTCGCAACCAATTCTAAAGATTGCATTTGGATCGTAGATGAATCTAAACAAGTCGCAACTCTTGGGGCTTTCAAACTTCCAGTGGAAGTAGTGCAATACGGGGCTGAAAATCTTTTCCGTCATTTTGAGCAAAAGGGTTACCATCCTGATTTCCGTCACGCGGATGATCAACGTTTTGTAACCGACCAAGGCAACTTTATCATTGACTTGGACCTCAAGGTGATCGAGGATACAGAAGCTCTGGCAAATGAACTGGATCACACCGTAGGCGTCGTAGAGCACGGTTTATTCTTGAACATGATTTCAAAAGTGATTGTAGGGACACCAGATGGTCCTGTCATCATAGAAAAATAGAGAGTGGGACAGAAATCGGTAATTCGTTAGAATTCGATTTCATCGTCCCACCTCCGCACAGTTGAGTAGGGCTGTAAAAGCTGATGAAATCAGCGTAGTAGAGCCCACTCAACCACTGCGTCTTGCTCGACAATCCAAAAACAATTGAGAGGCTAGGACTTTTGTCCCAGCCTCGGATCAAACAACGGCTCTCTTCTTATAGGGATATGGTATAATATAGCTAGTTTAATAAAGGAAAGAGGCAGTATATGTCAAAATTTAAACGCATGCACTTAGTTGTGCTGGATTCAGTTGGGATCGGTGCTGCACCAGATGCCAATAACTTTGTCAATGCAGGTGTTCCAGATGGAGCATCTGATACTTTGGGCCACATCTCTAAAACCGTCGGCTTGAATGTACCAAACATGGCCAAAATCGGTCTTGGAAATATTCCTCGTGAAGTACCATTGAAGACGGTGCCAGCTGAAAGCAACCCAACAGGCTATGCAACAAAATTGCAAGAAGTCTCTCTTGGGAAAGACACCATGACTGGTCACTGGGAAATCATGGGGCTCAACATTACAGAACCGTTTGATACCTTCTGGAATGGATTCCCAGAAGAAATTATTACAAAGATTGAAGAATTCTCAGGACGTAAGGTCATTCGTGAAGCTAACAAGCCTTATTCTGGTACAGCGGTCATCGATGACTTTGGACCACGTCAAATGGAAACTGGTGAGTTGATTATTTATACATCAGCAGACCCTGTGCTTCAAATCGCGGCTCACGAAGACATCATTCCTTTGGATGAACTCTACCGTATTTGTGAATACGCTCGTTCCATCACTTTGGAACGTCCAGCTCTTCTAGGCCGGATCATTGCTCGTCCTTATGTTGGGGAACCTGGAAACTTCACACGTACAGCCAACCGTCGTGACTTGGCTGTTTCACCATTTGCGCCAACTGTTTTGGACAAGTTGAACGAAGCGGGTATCGATACCTATGCAGTTGGTAAGATCAACGATATCTTCAACGGAGCTGGTATCAACCACGATATGGGTCACAACAAATCAAACAGCCACGGTATGGATACCTTGATTAAGACCATGGGACTTCCTGAGTTCCAAGAAGGGTTCTCATTTACCAACTTGGTAGACTTTGATGCTCTTTATGGTCACCGTCGCAATGCTCACGGCTACCGCGATTGCTTGCATGAGTTCGATGAGCGCTTGCCAGAAATCATCGCAGCCATGCGTGAAGATGACCTCTTGATGATTACGGCTGACCATGGTAACGACCCAACCTACGCTGGTACTGACCATACGCGTGAATACATCCCATTCTTGGCTTATAGCCCATCTTTCAAAGGCAATGGCGTGATTCCAGTCGGACATTTCTCTGATATCTCTGCAACAATTGCAGAGAACTTTGGTGTTGAAAAAGCCATGATCGGTGAAAGCTTCTTAGACAAATTGAACTAAGATGACACGCTTCGCTCTCCTCGTAAGAGGGATCAATGTTGGCGGCAAAAATAAAGTGGTCATGGCTCAACTTCGTCAAGAATTGATGGAGCTGGGATTGGAACAAGTGGAAACCTACATCAACAGTGGCAATATCTTTTTTACGACAGGTCTTTCTCGATCTCAGTTAGTAGCGTGCCTGTCGACCTTCTTTGAGAATCACTATCCCTTTATTGAACGCTTTTCTCTCCTGAGTCGAGAAGACTATGAAGCAGAATGTGCAAACCTACCGCAATGGTGGACAGAAGAGATGGCTCGTAAGGATGTTCTCTTTTACACCGAGGGCTTGGATAGGGAATCCGTAGAAGAGAAGTTGCTTGCTTTGAAGCTAGGAGATGAAGTGCTTCACCTTGGCAAAACAGCGGTTTTCTGGGGCAAATCCTCAGAAGCAAGCTACGCTAAAACCGCCTACCGCAAATATCTGATGAAGATGCCTTTCTATCGTCAGATCACTATTCGCAACGTTAACACCTTTGACAAAATTGGCACATTACTTAAGAAATAAAAGGAGATACACAATGACATTGTTAGCAAAAATCAATGAAACAGCTGCTTTCTTGAAGGGCAAAGGAATGGAAGCGCCTGAGTTTGGCTTGATCCTTGGATCAGGTTTAGGTGAACTGGCTGAAGAAATCGAAAATCCAGTCGTAGTAGACTACTCTGAGATTCCAAACTGGGGACGTTCGACAGTTGTCGGCCACGCTGGTAAGTTGGTTTATGGTGATCTTGCTGGACGTAAGGTATTGGCACTTCAAGGTCGTTTCCACTTCTATGAAGGAAATCCTCTTGAAGTTGTGACTTTCCCAGTTCGTGTCATGAAAGTGTTGGGATGTGAAGGAGTGCTTGTCACCAACGCTGCTGGTGGTATCTGCTTCGGTCCTGGTACCTTGATGGCTATTACTGACCACATCAATATGACTGGTCAAAACCCATTGATCGGTGAAAACTTGGATGACTTTGGTCCACGTTTCCCTGATATGTCGAAAGCTTACACACCTGAATACCGCGAGACTGCTCATAAAGTCGCTGACAAATTGGGTATCAATTTGGATGATGGGGTTTATATCGGTGTGACAGGTCCAACTTATGAAACTCCAGCTGAAATCCGTGCGTATAAGACTCTTGGTGCGGATGCGGTTGGGATGTCAACTGTTCCTGAAGTCATCATTGCGGCTCACTCTGGTTTGAAAGTTCTTGGTATTTCATGTATTACCAACTTTGCGGCTGGTTTCCAAGAAGAGCTCAACCATGAAGAAGTGGTAGAAGTCACTGAGCGCGTTAAAGACGACTTCAAAGGCTTGCTGAAAGCGATTCTTGCTGAACTCTAATCCTATGAAAGCAAGACTCCAAAGCCTGCCTTACGGACTGAGGTTGCTTCTAGCCACTCTATCATTGGGAATAGGGACGGGTCTGGTCGGAATTGCCTGTCATTATCTACTAGAAGGTGTGCAAGGACTGGCCTTTGGCCAAGATAAGGGGGACTTGCTTCAGCAATTTAATCACGCTGGAGGTTTCCGTAGATTCCTTGTACTAGGTGTGACAGGGGTCTTGGCAGCAGGTTTCTGGTATATTCTGCAACGGCGCTATAAAATTCTCTCCATTCGTAGGCAAATTGACCTAGCTGGAGATAGGGAGCCAGCGTTCTTAGCCCACCTCCTTCATGCAGGGATGCAGGTTGCGATTGTTGGAGCAGGTGCATCGGTCGGAAAAGAAGGAGCCCCACGAGAGGTCGGGGCTCTTCTAGCTGGTCGATTGGGCAAAGCCTTCTCCTTGGCAATCAAAGAGCGAAAAGTTTTAATCGCCTGTGGTGCAGGAGCTGGGTTGGCCGCAGTCTATCAGGTTCCCTTTGCTAGTAGCTTGTTCGTCTTTGAGACCTTAGGACTTGCCTACAGTTGGCAGAACCTTCTGCTGGTTTTGTCCAGTACTTATCTGGCGACTTGGGTGGCCCAGCCTATCGTTGGGCACGGTTCTATTTATCATATGTCGCTAGTCCATTGGTCAGCTAGCAGTTTCTTTCAGGCGATTCTGATTGCTTTATTGGTTACTCCATTTGCGCTAGGCTTTCGATCTTTAGCTAAACGCGCGGGTCGCAAGCGACGGAAGGATGGAACAATTCTTTGGGCTCTTCCTCTAGCCTTTCTTGTGCTGGGGAGCCTAGTAGCCTTTTACCCCATCTTTATGGGAAATGGTCAGGTACTAGCCCAGACCTTGTTGTCTAGTCAGTCGATTCCCTATCTTCCATTGACTCTTGCAGTGAAGGGGCTTTTAGTCTATCTCCTCTTGAGCAACGGTGCCTATGGGGGAACCTTGACGCCATCATTTGCCTTAGGAATAGGGGCCGGTTACTTAGTGACTTTATTGATGACAGTCGTTGGAATTCATTTAGATCCTGCTCTAGGGATGTTACTTGGAGCGACCGTCTTTTTAGGAACGACCCTAGAAGCTCCTCTGACAGCTATTGCCCTGAGCCTTGGGTTTACAGGCCAGGCTTGGAGTTTGACAATCCCGCTTGTACTTGCGGCTGGTTTGTCTTACGTGATTCGAAAGAGATGGGAGAAGAAATAATGAAGGTACATTTTGTACTGCATGAAACCTTTGAAGTACCGGGCGCTTATCTAAAATGGGCGCAGGAGCGTGGTCATCAAGTGACCACGACCAAAGTCTATGAGAATGAAGCTTTACCAGAGACAGTGGATGAGATCGACTTTTTGATCGTCATGGGAGGTCCTCAATCGCCAGATGAAGATCGGGAAGCTTTTCCATACTACGATCCTCAGGCAGAGATCGAGCTGATTCAAAAAGCCATCAAGGCAGATCGTTATATTGTTGGGGTCTGTCTTGGTGCCCAGCTCCTGTCTGTTGCCTATGGAGCGAAGTATGAGCATAGTCCGGAACGTGAGATTGGGGTTTATCCTGTGACCTTGACACCGGATGGTCTAACAGATCCGCATGTCGGTGAGTTTGGAGCAACTCTTGAAACCGGCCACTGGCATGGCGATATGCCAGGATTGACAGAAGATGCTGTTGTTCTTGCGACCAGTCAAGGGTGTCCACGTCAGATTATCCGCTTTAGTCCGAAACATTATGCCTTCCAAGCCCACTTGGAATTTGATCCAGAAGCAGTCGATCTCTTGATTGCTGCTGACGGTGAAGCTGTTTTGGAAGAACAAAGTCAAAACCTGACCTTTGTTCAAAAACCTGAAGCCATTCGTGCTTACGATTATCGAGAAATGAATGCCAAACTCTTTGCATTTTTGGATTCATTAACAAATTAAATAAAAAAGAAAGGAAGGGTAGTTCGGGTTTGAATTGAACCCGGGCTAGAGGCTGTGTAAAAAAGATAAATCCTCCTAGATGCGAGGCATCTTTGTCGGATTTCCTATTTTTACTTTGCCTCTTTAACGCCCTTGGTATCTTATATTATGTCTATCCATATTGCTGCTAAGCAAGGTGAAATTGCTGATAAAATTCTCCTTCCTGGGGATCCTCTTCGTGCGAAATTTATCGCTGAGAACTTTTTAGAAGACGCTGTATGTTTTAACGAAGTGCGTAACATGTTTGGCTACACTGGGACTTACAAGGGTCATCGTGTATCTGTCATGGGGACTGGAATGGGGATGCCATCTATCTCTATCTATGCGCGTGAGTTGATCGTAGATTACGGTGTGAAGAAATTGATTCGTGTCGGAACTGCTGGTTCTTTAAATGAAGACGTTCATGTCCGTGAATTGGTCTTGGCACAAGCAGCTGCCACCAACTCAAACATCATCCGCAATGATTGGCCCATGTATGATTTCCCACAAATTGCTAGCTTTGATCTTTTGGACAAGGCTTACCACATTGCCAAAGACCTTGGCATGACGACGCACGTCGGCAATGTCTTGTCTTCTGATGTCTTCTATTCAAACTACTTTGAAAAGAATATCGAGCTTGGTAAATGGGGTGTGAAAGCCGTAGAAATGGAAGCTGCAGCTCTTTACTATCTTGCAGCTCAACACCATGTTGATGCCCTTGCTATCATGACGATTTCAGACAGTTTGGTCAATCCAGATGAGGACACAACTGCTGAAGAACGTCAAACTACTTTCACAGACATGATGAAAGTTGGTCTTGAGACCTTGATTGCAGACTAATGGCAAAATTCTTTCATGATGAATGGCTCTACGATCTCCAAAATTATCACTACAGCCGGGCTCTGCGCTCTATCAAGCAGCAGGAAGAAGTACCGGATTTGTTGGTGAGCTTACTACAGTTAATGTCGGAGCGTCGAGAGCTTAATATCCAACCTGTCATGAATCAAAAGTTGAGAACCGAGTTGCTAGAAGCGACTGGTTTTCAGCTTTTTTGGCATGAAGATCCAGAAGATGAACAGTTGGCCAACTACCTTTATGACTTAGAGGCGAAGTTGCGAAATGAGCAGATTATTGACTTTGTTCGTGCCGTCAGTCCAGCTATCTATCGGATCTTTATGCGATTGATTCAGTTGAAAATTCCTGATATTACCAACTATATCCACAACTCCAAAGAATCCAGTTATGACCGTTGGAAATTTGAGAGCCTGCATGCGTCTGGCAACCCTATCCTGCAGCAATTCCACAGCGAAAGTGTGGTCAATTCGTCCAGTTTGACGGAGTTGATTGTGCAGTTGGATTTGCCAGATAGCGTCAAAGTTGCGGCCCAACAATTGCGGGAGTTAGAAAAATCAGTTCGCAACCCCCTGGCCCACTTGATCAAGCCTTTTGATGAGGAAGAGCTCCATCGGACGACGGGTTTCTCTTCTCAGGATTTTATGAAGAATTTGATTGATCTTGCAAGCTACACAGGCATCCATTACGATCAAGTTAACTTTTATTTTGATCAGGCCAATGCTGTCATGGAAGAGCTACTAAAGGAGAAGTAGATGGATAAGATTGCTCAACTACAGGAGATGATTGATCAGAGTCAACGGATCGTGTTTTTCGGAGGGGCAGGAGTTTCCACGGAGTCAAATATTCCGGATTTTCGAAGCTCAGACGGTGTCTATAGTGTTCAGGTAGGACGGCATTTGACAGCCGAGCAATTGGTCTCACATACCATGTTTGAGCGCTATCCAGAGGACTTTTTCGACTTCTATAAGAAATACCTGCTCTATCCCGATGCCAAGCCCAATGCTGCCCATCGCTATCTCGCGTGGCTTGAAGAGACCGGTAAACTCAAGGCGGTGGTGACACAAAATATTGATAGTCTCCATGAAATGGCTGGTTCTAAAAAAGTTTTGAAGCTCCATGGCAGTGCCGACCGCAATTACTGTACGGGTTGCCAGCGATTTTATGATTTGGAGGCCTTTCTAGCTTTGGAAGGCCCGGTTCCACACTGTCTGGACTGTGGCAAGGTGGTCAAGCCTGATGTAACTCTCTACGAGGAACCTCTCGATATGGACGTCTTTAGCCAAGCAGCCCAAGCCATCCAAGAGGCTGATCTCCTGATTATCGGTGGAACCTCCCTTGTGGTCTACCCAGCAGCTAGCTTGATCCAGTATTTCCGAGGGAAGAAGCTGGTTGTCATCAATAAAACCAGTATCCCACAAGACAAACAGGCAGACCTGGTTATCGAAGGAAAAATTGGCCAAGTCTTTTCTAAATTAAAACCGTAACAGAACACCTGAGAGAAGTGGCAATCCACTTGTTTCAGGTGTTTTTACATCTTCCTTTTGACTAGCACTATAAGAATGTATTTGATTATGATATAATGAAATAGATTTTCTTAAGGAGGTGAAGATGTTGGAAATTAAGAAGAAACATATCTATCTGACGTTAATTAGTGTATTCATCGGTTATATTGCCCTTCGTTATTATTTGAAACCTGAGTTATTTGAGCCCGGAGCGATTTATTATGATGTGTACAATTACAAAACCAGTAAAATTAAGCCACAGAAAAAGATTATAAAAGACATCAATTTCGAATTTATTCATGATGACATAGAAAAGAAACCATCTGATGGACAATGGAAAGAATCTATCCGAACAGACATAGATGAATATGGTGGTCGCATAATATTACATGCGACCTTTACAGATAAAAGTAAAGCGGACATCCCCTTTGATGTAAGTTCAATTGGTCCTGCATTTAGCGAGAGAATTTTAAATAATGAACTTCTTACGAAACTATCTAACCGTTTTCCAAATCTAAAAAAGGTGGATCACAGTTATATTTTTTTAACAGATTTAGTTTTAATGCTCCACCAAGGGGATACCTTGGTTCAAATACCAGAATTTCCATATGAGATTAGATTTCAAGTTAGAAATCCTAAGAGTGGGAAACTACAAACTTACTTCCAATATGGTACGGAACCTGAATTTACTTTTTTCCGCCCAGTATTCTTTCGGCAAGCTGTTATGAATACAGCAGAAAGGAATCAAAGGTTTTTTGATGCTTATGGTCAATCAAAGCAATATAATTATTGGGATAGACGGTTTGATCATGGTGGAAATAGTTTAAATATTGGTCAAGAAAAATTTGCTGTTTATTTATTTTATTCTGATAGATTTACTAATCAACCGGTTGGAATTCGTATGACAGGAAATTCATTTAAAACTACTATAACAGATACATATATCATGAAAGACCGAAGCAAGAACATTAAAGGTTTAAGAGTTATATCACAATCGAAAACATACACAGATAAAAATGAATACACAACTGAAATACTTAGTAAATAAGTTAACTAATTTCAGAAATTATGAATGTTGGAATGATTTTGTGGATACAAGTTATTGAACCATATTGATTTCTAAAAATTGAGATGAGAAAAAATATCTGAGTGAACATGAGACACTCAGATATTTTTTACTTATCAAACTTCACTTCCTCAAGCAAGTACTCGATGAATTTTTCTCCCATTTTTGAGAGGGCTGTTTTTTCATGTTTGATGTAGACCAGCTCGATCGGGTCTTCGATATCAAGGGGAATGGAGACGATGTTATTTCCGTTGAGATTGCTGTTGAGAATTCCGGTCGCAATGGTGTAGCCATCCAGACCAATCAAGAGATTAAAGAGGGTCGCCCGGTCACTGACGACGATGGATTTCTTATGATGCTCTTGAGAGAGGATCTCTTCTGAGAAGTAGAAGGAGTTGTGGGTTCCTTGGTCATAGCTAAGGTATGGGAAATCTTCCAGATCTGACAAGTGGACGATCTCCTTCTTGGCAAGAGGATTGGTCTTGCTGACAAAGATATGAGGTTGTGCTGTAAAGAGGTGGGTGGCAATCAGGTGATTATCATCCAGCATCTTAGAGAGGACATCTCGGTTGTAGCTATTCAAAAAGAGTACGCCAACTTCGCTTCGGAAATTCTTGACGTCATCGATGATCTCCCAAGTCCGCGTCTCCCGTAGGAAGAGCTCGTATTTTTCCATGTCGCTTTTCTTGAGGAGAGAAACGAAGGCCTCAACCACGAAGGCGTAGTGCTGTGAAGAGACGCTGAAAAGCTCACGAGAGCCCACAGGATTTTTATAGCGCTCGGACAAGAGGTCAATCTGCTCCACCACCTGGCGGGCATAAGAGAGGAACTCCATCCCATCGCGAGTCAAAGTGATCCCTTTAGGATTCCGGATAAAGATTTCAATCCCCATCTCATTTTCTAAGTCCTTAACGGCATTGGAAAGGCTAGGTTGCGTGATGAAGAGTTGTTTTGCGGCCTCATTCATAGAGCCGGTTTCGACGATTTTGATAATGTATTGTAATTGTTGTATTCTCATGCTTTTATTTTAACATAAAAGAGCGCGTTTTTCCCGTAAAATGTGGTCTTTCAAGGACTGTATCAGAGTATAATGCAGGCTGAGGTAGGTAATAAGAAGTAGGCTAGATCAAATATTTAAAAAATAGAAAATTGGAAACAAAATCTCCATCTGGGGACTGATTTTGTTGGAAAAATACAGTTTTGCCTTGATTAAGGGGAGATCTGATTGATAGAATGGTAAAAAATTGATTGAGGAGATCTTATGAAAAAACTAGTTTCCTGGTATAAGAAAAAGGATAAGGAATTGGAAACCCATTTCACAGCCGGTCTGTTGCAGATCAATTTTGTGACAAATGCACTGATTCTATTAGCCTTTTACATTTATTTTGTTGTTAGTGAGTCGATCTATGCAATAAAGGATCCATTCATTCAGTTTAGTTTTCTTGCTATAGTGTCCTTTACGATGGAGGTTTTGCCCTATGGTGTGACCTTAGCCCTTTTTGTTCCCAATATTTTTGTCATTATCTATGGGATCGGTCGCTGGTCTAGCCTCCAGTTCAAAGAAGCAAAGGAAGAATCCCTTAAAGATCCGGTTTTGTTTGAAGATGGAGGGCCAAAGGAAGGAGAAGGAACAAGAGAAGATGACGCATTCCTTATGAAAGAAAGGCAAGAATCACCTAGTCCTAAGCCTAGCAAAAAGAAAAAGCAACAGCCTACCATTGTTCTTTGGTTTGGTCTCTTTGGTTGCTTTCTCGAAGCGATTTTCATTTACATCGTCAAGGAGATGACCTTTTACGAATGGAATGAGCCCTTGATCAATTCTCAGAAACATGCCTTGATCTGGTCTGGCGCCTATCCGACCTTCTTTACACTGGCAGCTCTTACTTTACTAGCCTTGATTATCTATTCCTACCGGGATGCGAATTCACTTTCGCCGTTAGCAAATGTCTTCTGTATTAGTGGCATTCTAGGAGGAGTGGTTCTCCTCTTAGTTTTTGATAATCAACTGCAGGTAGCAAGTTTTCACACCTTTTTCTTACTGATCTATTCCATCCATCTCTTATGGGTTCGCATTAAGGAGTGGCAGGAAGATCGAACAGAGATAAGCTATGAGAATCGTCTACTTCAATGGCTCCATCAGCTCTTAAATCGGTCGCGTAACTGGCCTTGGCTAGCGGTCCTAATCGCTCTTCCAACCCTTGCCCTTGTTGTCCTCGTTCTCATGCTCTTTGGGCAACAACCGGATTCCATGATCAAGGCCTGGACCAATACAGCAGACTGGGCCTTCTCACAAAAGATCCCTCCTCAGAACCTCATCATTGATGAGCACTATCTTTGTACGGTTGCGGCTGGTGGCCATGAAAATGTTGTCAAGCCCCAGCGGATGGGCGTCCGCCACGGTCATCCAGTCGTCGTCAATCGCCAGCTCTGTATCGCCAATGCCTTTGAACAGGTGCTAGAAGAAAAGACGCCGCGTTTCCATCGCTTCTTGCGTCGCAATTATGACCGCTATGGCTATCCCTTTGCCAAACATATCAAGAAGAAATGGGCTATGGACCTGATCTACTACCTGATGAAGCCCTTGGAATGGCTTTTTCTACTGGTTCTTTATCTAGTAGATCGTAAGCCCGAGAACCGAATCGCCATGCAATACATCAAACCGATTCCAGAAGATTTTGATCCAAGAAAGCTTCCTAAGTCACCGATTTCTACTTGACAAGTGACAAGGAGCGCGATATAATGAGACAAATTTAACCTTTAAGAGGTCCAGAGAGGCCTGCAAGGAAAGACAGAAAAAAGATCAGCAGACTGTGTCTAGCTGATCATTTGTAGGGCCTTGCTTTTGCGAGGTCTTTTTTGCTGAAAGAAAGAAGAGGAAACCAATGGTCAGTGACAGTTGTAAAAAACGCTTTGGCAAAATCATGATGGAGGAGATGGAGCTGGTCGCTCAAGAAGAGATCGCTCCCCGCATCTATTCTATGATCCTGAAGGGGGAAATGGTGGCGCAAATGCTGCCAGGTCAATTCCTTCATATCCGCGTCCCTGATGGGTCCAAGCTGCTTCGCCGTCCGATTTCAATTTCTGAGATTGATCCTGAGACACAGACGTGTCGCCTAATCTACCGCATCGAAGGTGGGGGGACAGCTATCTTTTCCCAATTGCCAATCGGTAGTAAACTCAGTGTCATGGGGCCTCAGGGAAATGGCTTTGATCTCACCAATCTCGGCCAAGGTCAGAAAGCCTTGATCATCGGTGGCGGTATCGGTGTTCCTCCTTTGGTCCAAGTGGCCAAACAACTCCATGAGCAAGGGGTAGAAGTTGAAGTGGTTGTCGGCTTTGCGACCAAAGAAGCCGTCATTTTGGAAGAAGAGCTTTCTAAGGTTGCTCATGTCACTGTAACGACAGACGATGGGACTTATGGCACTAAGGGCTATGTCTCTACGGTCATTGATCAAATGGACCAGGAGTTTGACGCTATCTATTCTTGTGGAGCACCCGGCATGCTCAAATATATCAACACCAAATTCCATGATCATCCCCGCGCCTACATTTCTATGGAATCGCGTATGGCTTGTGGGATGGGTGCTTGCTACGCTTGTGTGGTGCATTTAGAAAATGAAAGTCAATCAGCCAATAAGCGCGTGTGTGAAGACGGACCGGTCTTTGAAACCGGTACGATTGTGATGTAGGAGGACCTTATGACAGCAAATCGACTAGCCGTATCCTTACCTGGTTTAGACTTGAAAAACCCGATTATTCCGGCATCTGGCTGTTTTGGCTTTGGTCAAGAATATGCCAAACACTATGACTTAGACCTGCTTGGATCCATCATGATCAAGGCGACAACTGCTGAGGCTCGCTTCGGAAATCCGACTCCACGAGTTGCTGAGACGCCTGCAGGCATGCTCAATGCCATTGGACTCCAAAATCCAGGCGTAGACGTGGTCCTGGCGGAAAAACTCCCTTGGTTGGCCCAGCATTATCCAGATCTACCGATTATCGCCAACGTAGCCGGCTTCTCCAATGAAGAGTATGCAACGGTATCTAGGAAGATCTCGCAAGCACCAAATGTCAAGGCCATTGAGCTCAATATCTCTTGTCCAAACGTAGACCATGGCAACAATGGCCTCTTGATTGGGCAGGTCCCTGAGTTGGCCTATGCGGCAGTGAAAGCAGCGGTAGATGCGTCCTCAGTCCCTGTCTATGTCAAGTTAACGCCTAGTGTAGCAGACATCACGCAGGTCGCAAAAGCAGCAGAGGATGCAGGGGCGACTGGCTTAACCATGATCAATACCTTGGTCGGCATGCGCTTTGACCTCAAGACTGGTAAGCCCATCATTGCTAATGGAACCGGAGGTATGTCGGGTCCAGCTGTTTTCCCAGTTGCTTTGAAACTTATCCGCCAGGTTGCCCAATCCACTAAACTTCCGATTATCGGAATGGGAGGTGTCGATTCAGCCGAAGCAGCCATTGAAATGATGATTGCAGGGGCCTCTGCGATTGGAGTTGGAACCGCTAATTTCACTGATCCTTATGCATGTCCAACCATCATCGAAGATCTGCCGCAGGTCATGGATCGCTATGGTATTGACACCCTTGAGAATTTCCGAAAACATGTACGGGAAAATCTACTGTAAACCCTTGACTTTTCCCAAATATCGTACTACAATAAATAAAAACCTTTAAAGCAGTCCAGAGAGGCTCCTAAGGTCTAGACGGTGAATCATGGTAGTTGTTCCTACCTAATTTTCGTGTAACCTTGCCTCAGGCAAGGTTTTTTTGTAGATAAAATGATCAATCAAAAAAGGAGTAATCCATGCGTGAAGAACGTCCTATTATCGCCCTTGACTTCCCAGCTTTCGAGGATGTCAAAAACTTTTTAGAGCATTTTCCAGAAGACGAAAAATTATTTGTAAAAATCGGAATGGAATTTTTCTATGCAGTTGGTCCTGAAATTGTACATTACCTCAAAGGGCTTGGACACAGCATTTTCCTTGATTTAAAATTACATGATATCCCAAATACAGTCAAATCAGCTATGTCCGTACTGGGTACTTTCGGAGTAGATATGGTGACGGTCCACGCAGCCGGTGGTGTAGAGATGATGCGCGAAGCCAAGGCAGCTCTTGGTGAAGGAGCTAAATTGGTAGCCGTGACCCAGTTGACTTCTACCAGTGAAGAAGACATGCGTGATTGCCAAAACATCCAAACAACGGTCCAAGAATCTGTAGTTAATTATGCCCGCAAGGCCCAAGAAGCAGGCTTGGATGGCGTTGTCTGTTCAGCCCATGAAGTAGCCTTGATCAAAGATGCCACTTCATCAGACTTTGTCTGTGTCACACCAGGGATTCGACCAGCAGGCGCTGAAATCGGCGACCAAAAACGGGTCATGACACCACAAGAAGCTCATAAAATCGGCTCTGACTATATTGTCGTTGGACGTCCAATCATCCAAGCAGAAAACCCATGGGACGCTTACCATGAAATTAAGAGACAGTGGAATAGTTAAGAACGTCTAAGAAGCTATGCTTCAAGACGTTCTACGGAAAGTCCTATGGGATCTTTCCTAAACTATTCACTAACTTAGTTGAAAAAAAATGATCGTTTCTTTCAACTAAGTGTCGGAATTTAAAAAGTCCTATGGGACCTTCCCTAACGCATTCACTAGATTACAGAAGAGAAAATGATCGTTTCTCTTCTGTGATCGTCGGAATAATCGGAGCCCGATAGGGCCTTCTCTAAACTATTCACTAACTTAGTTGAAAGAAAATTATCGTTTCTTTCAACTAAGTGTCGGAACTTAAAAAGTCCATGGGATCTTCCCTAACGCGTTCACTAACCTGTAATGTTGTTGTTTAAATCAGTAATTGATTTAATTCGTATATGATTAAAATCGTAAAAAGGAGTCGTCATGTCATTAGCTAAAGATATTGCTAGCCATCTTTTGAAAATCGAAGCGGTTTATTTGAAACCAGAAGAACCTTTCACTTGGGCATCTGGGATCAAGTCCCCTATTTATACAGATAACCGTGTAACCCTCGCTTATCCTGAAACTCGTACCTTGATCGAAAATGGATTTGTAGATAAAATCAAGGAAGCTTTCCCTGAAGTAGAAGTGATTGCAGGAACTGCAACTGCAGGGATTCCTCACGGAGCTATTATTGCGGACAAGATGAATTTGCCATTTGCCTACATCCGTAGCAAACCAAAAGACCACGGTGCTGGAAACCAAATCGAAGGCCGTGTACCACAAGGTCAAAAGATGGTCGTGGTGGAAGATTTGATTTCTACTGGTGGATCTGTCTTGGATGCTGTCGCAGCTGCCAAGCGTGAAGGAGCAGACGTCCTTGGTGTCGTAGCTATCTTCACCTACCAATTGGAGAAAGCAGATAAGAAATTTGCGGAAGCTGGCGTTCAACTTGAAACCTTGTCTAACTATACAGAATTGATTCATTTGGCAGAAGAACAAGGTTACATCACTTCTGAAGGTTTAGAGTTGTTACGCCGTTTCAAGGAAAACCAAGAAACTTGGCAAGATAAATAATAGGACGGAAGCGTTTTTAACGCTTCTTTTTTATACTCTTTTCACTAGTTGGTGGTTAACTTGATTCTCAAAGTAAAATCCGGTATGATAGTAGTAATTGTTTTTATGGATGAAGGAAAAATTATTTTTAAGGGAGAATAAGATGTCAAAAGAACATTATTTGCAAATGAAGAAGGAATTTAAAATTAGATTTACAATTATTATCGTCCTAGGTATAATTGCTAGTGTATTTTATATTCAGATATTGCTTAGCCACTCTCGTGAAGTGCCCTTTTTTATAACCTGTCTTGGAACTCTCACCTTCATCAATCAGTCATTGATTGCACCTGTCTTTTATGAGAAAAAAGCAGCTGAGAAGGAACATCCAGAATGGAAGAATTTATCAACAAAAGGAGTAGAAATTCCTCAGGAAGAAATTCAAAAACGAAATGGGATATCGATCCTATCTTTCATCATTGTAATTGTTGGATTCTTCATGTTATACCGACCAGCTCCAAAAACAGACGCAGGAACTGAAGTGATCAAAACCTATCGCGAGATCCAGTCTGTGCCAGAAAATTCAACAGAAAAAGGATCTAGCACAGTCTCTAATTTAACTCCGAAAGATGTTCAAACCTTACAAGAATTGAAAGAAGAAATCGAATCCAATGCCCCATCAGATTCAAACTCACTAGATATAAACAAAGCAAAAGATTTTGCAGAAAAAGCGCAGCAACAGAATTGGTTGAAAAGGGGAGAGTAAGATGACTTTTCAAGTGGTTTGAAATCAACTAGTTTTTGTGAAAGGATAAAAAACAAATGACAGTAACAACATTCTGGCTTAGTTTGGGCATTCTGACCCTTGTTTTCTTGGTCATGCTGCTTATCTTTTACACCTTGTATCGTCGTGAAATTAAAGTGAAAACAGAATCAACCGCAAAAATTATGGGAGAAGTAGTTGCTTTTGATTCCAAAAATCAACAGCTTATTTCTCTGCCTGTGGTGGAGTATCAGGTCGGGGGCGAAAGATACCAAAAGACATTCACCTATGCTTATTTTAGGGAGACTTCTTCCAACTCTGGGCAGGCCAATGTTTTCGATAGAACCTATGTTCTTGGAGCCGGCAAAAATCTGGATTTGCGGATGATATTCCCAATCGGGTCTCCTATGACAGTCTTTTATAATCCAAGCAAGCCACAAATTGGTTTTGTCGAACGATATGCCGGCTTAGTCGGTTTCTATAAAATCGGAATGATTCTAACGGTTGGGATTTATCTTGTATTATTATGTATTTTAATTCTAGTATTTTAGGTCTGTTAGTTAAGGTTAAGAGTTAAAAATTGCTTCGATAGAATGAGTATGTTTATAAATTACATTTTAGAACAACTTTTCTTTGCACTTTACAGTTGATAGTCAGTCCAAAACAGCAGAAATGCTGTTTTTTTGATATAATGGACCTATGTTATCGAAAAGTAAACGTATTCTATTTGGGATGCTTCATGTTGTCATGTTGCTAGTGATGGTCCACTGGTTCTTGATCAGTGTGACCTATCTGAGAGAGATTTCATGGCTAGCCATTTTAGGTGCTGGATTGCTATTTCTGCTAGCCTGGCTGAAACGCGATGGGCTAAAGAGTGCCTTTGCTTGGTTGACTCGGCACAAAAAAGGCTTCTTGCTTGGAGCAGTTGTCTTTCAGTTGATTGTTATGGTCTGTGCGGAGCTCTTTATCCGTCGGGATGCCGCGGTTGTTTTCAAAGGGGCTTTTGATCTTCTTAAGCAATCCTCTATCACCAACTACCTCAGTCGCAATCCCAATAACATTCCGCTCTTTCTTTACGAGAAGTTTTTCTATGTCTTATTTGGCTCTAGCGGTCTGTGGGTCATGCAGGCTCTCAATATCCTCTATGTCAATCTGGGTGCAGTCCTCTTGTACAAGCTGTCCCAGAAGCATTTCAATCAAAAAACGGCTGATCTGGTCTATCTCTTCTATGTGAGCTTGGTCTGTTACTCGCCGTATTTCTATTCCATGTACACGGACATTCCGCCGCTTCCTTTGATCGCTCTTCAGTTATGGTGGGCCTTGGATCTCTTGAAGGAAGATCAAGCAGTCTCCTGGAAGAAGATTGTTGGCTTGGGGATCTTATCTGGCGTGAACATGTTGATCCGTCCAACGACCATTATTGTCATGATTGCCTTTTTGGCTGTGCTCTTCTTCAGAGGAAATTGGAAGGCCTTTGGAAAGATTGCTACGGTGACAGTCATGACGACAGGCTTTGTCTTTGCAGGATTGAATACAGCGGTCAATCATCAAAGAGTTGTGCCGATCTTGAAACAAGAAGGGCTGGCTAAAGGACCGCTCTTGTTTATCAATCTGGGCTTGACAGATATGGGGCACAACCAAGAAGATATGAAAGAAGGCTTGTTGGCCTATATCGATGAGGATAAGCGCTCGGATTACAACAATGGCCTCTTTAAAAAAGAAAATGTGATCAAAGAAATCAAGCGCCGTCTCAAGGAGTACGGACCGTTCGGTTTGATCGGGCATATCTACTACAAGCAATCTTTGACGGTAGCAGAAGGGACCCTGGGCTGGCTTTACCGAGATGTAGAGTATGAGAAGACGCCTTTTATCAATCCTCTCTATGCATCCCTGACTAAAAATAATGGTCTGGCAAAATGGGTGCGGACTTATTTCCTTAGCATTGATCGCCCGCAGTACAAGTATTATGAATTTGTGAAGCAGGTGATCTGGATCGTCCTATCGGCTGGTTTGGTTGGGGCTTATCTCAAACGTCGAGATACAGATGACTTTAACTTCCTTTCCTTAGCAGTCTTTGGTGGTTTGCTCTTCTTGACCATCTTTGAAGGTGGGAAGACCCGCTACCTCATCCAATTCTTACCGCAAATTTTACTAGTCGCTTCGATCGGTCTAGCAGGATTTACCAAGAAAGAAAATACATAAAAGCTCTGGCTTGTTTGACAGGCAGAAAAAGAGAGTGGGACAGAAATCGGTAATTCGTTAGAATTCGATTTCGTCGTCCC
>ERZ781275.972-NODE-972-length-24263-cov-4.582535_pt1 | contig 24263 bp, 28 predicted proteins | sample MGYA00375853_ERZ781275 | MGnify/ENA primary metagenome ERZ781275 (study PRJEB29790, sample SAMN03653691) | human gut metagenome | host: Homo sapiens | place: USA: Dallas, Texas | collected 2012-07-23 | study: EMG produced TPA metagenomics assembly of the Gut...
ACAGAGTATCTTTCCATAAAGAGCAATCGTGCGTACATACAGCACATACCTCAGGAAGCTCGTTATGAACCTACCATTTTACAAGCAGAGTAATTGGCGAATGCCGCTGTGTCTGCCGATGGAGCAATTTCTTCCTCAAGAACATTCTAGACAGCTTGTTAAAGAACGTCTTAAACAAGGCTTTCGCTGATATTCAAAAGCTTCCACTGCTCACATAATGTAGGGAACACTGACGACGGAGACATTCCGTTTTTTGCTCAGCTGCAGTTTCAGCTGCATGGAGGTCTGGTTATGAAGCGCATGGAACCGTTTCTTCTTCATAACAAACTGCGGCAGAATCACCGTTACACTCTCCTTCTTTTTCAGGTTCTTCTGTGCCTCCTCAACATGCTGTACAATCATTTCATTCACATTACGATAAGGGGCATCCTCAATAACAAGAGGTATATCCAAATGCATCTGCTGGTACAGCTTCTTCAGCTTAGCGGTCGCCTCAGCACTTGTGTTCACATGATAGAATTCCATCTGCTTCACCTGCAATGAGCAGGCATAATGATATGCCTTTAGGAAGCTGCGGTTTATAGTACCAACAGGCAGTATAACTTTTCCACCACTCTGCATTCCATATGGCTGCAATTCATCAGCAGAGCGGATTTTCAGACTCTCCCGAACGTAATGATAATGCCGGTGTATCCGCTCCATGATATACACTAGAATCGGAATACAAAGCAAGACGATCCATGCGCCATGCAGAAATTTACTAGCCGCAATAATCACACAGGTGATGCCGGTAATCATCATGCCGGTACCGTTGATCAGTGCCTTATGCCTCCACTTTCCTTCCTTTCGTTTGATCCAGCGCACAAACATTCCGGCCTGAGACAAGGTGAAGGAAAGAAACACGCCAACCGCATACAGCGGCATCAGAAGATGTGAGGATGCATGGAAATAGACAACCAGGGCAGCAGACAGGAAAAACAGCAGCAGAATACCATTGGAGAAGCTTAAGCGGCTTCCCCTTGCCATAAATTGTCTGGGCACAAATCCATCTCTTGCCAGTATGGACAGCAGCAGAGGCAAATCGGCAAAGGCTGTATTCGCAGCCATCGTCAAAATTACAGCCGTCGTAATCTGAACCAGATAGAATAGCAGGGTACCGTTTCCAAATACCGCTTCCGCAATCATGGCGATAACTGTCACGTTTGCATTCGGTACGATATGGTACAGGGACGCAAGAGCAGAAATTCCCAGAAAAATCACAAAAACCAGACCAGCCAGAAGATACAGCACTCGCTTCGCGTTTTTCTGTGCCGGCTCACGGAAATTCGGAATCCCGTCACTCACTGCCTCCACACCGGTCAGTGCCGTGCAGCCGCTGGAAAATGCCTTCAAAAACAACAGCAGACTTAAATTCTCCACGGTCTGCGGCATCGTTGTCGAAACCGCCGGGACTTCATGAAAAATCAGCACCTTTACAAATCCGGTAATAATCAGCAGCAGAATCGTAAAAATAAACAGATAGGTCGGAATACCGAACAGAACACTGCTGTCTTTCATCCCTCGCAGATTGCCAATCGTAAGTAGTGTGATAATGAGCAGCGCAATCCCAGTACGAACGGACAGCAGCTGCGGAAAAGCAGAGGTGATGGCTGCTGTTCCTGCACAGACACTGACAGCTACCGTCAGAACATAATCTATGGCCAGAGAGGATGCGGCAATCAGGCCGAAAATTTTCCCCAGATTATCACTGGCAACTATATAGGAGCCACCACCCTGCGGATAGCAGCTGATTGTCTGCCGATAGGAAAACACAAGGATAAAGAGCAGGAATACAATGGCAAAGCCTACCTTCATCAGCGGGCCATAGGAAGCCATGCCCATAACCGGGATCAACACCATCAGAATTTCCTCACAGGCATAGGAAACAGATGAAATCGCATCACTTGATAAAACAGGAAGACCCCATATTACGCTAAATTTCTCATGATCAAGCGCATCACTGCGCAGGGATTTTCCCAGCACAATATGCTTTATTTTTTTTAACATAGCTACTCCCTCGATTTCTATAAAACAGGCAGAGATATATCTGCTGACATCATTTTATGTTTCCTGCAAAAATAGTCAATTCGTACACAGGTTTATTTAGATAAACTTTAGATACGATAGATTTTCACAAAAAAAGATAGAAATTTATTATAGAAAAGCTAGAAATCCTTGTGATATGCGTGTATGAAGCTATGCATTCATACGATGAGGGCGATCGTCTTTTGAAGCCTTCTGTCCTTTGTTTTATCGTTTGGGATACAAAAAAGGGCATCCCCTTGTATGCATACAGTAGGGACACCCATTGATTTATGTACAGCGCAGCTTAGTGCTTGTAGATATTATAGAACGCTGATTTACCATTGAAGACTGCCACATCTCCCAGCTCTTCTTCGATACGAAGCAGCTGATTATATTTTGCGATACGATCCGTTCTGGACATGGATCCGGTCTTGATCTGTCCTGCATTGAAGGCAACTGCAATATCCGCAATCGTTGCATCCTCTGTTTCACCGCTTCGATGAGATACCACAGCAGTATAGCCGTGCTTCTTTGCAAGCTCCATCGCATCAAAGGTTTCTGTCAGGGTACCAATCTGATTCACCTTGATCAGAATGGAATTTGCGATATCCTTATCAATTCCCTCCTGCAGAATTGCCGGATTGGTAACGAACAGATCATCACCAACAATCTGAATTTTCTTCCCAAGATGCTCTGTCAGCTTCTTCCAGCCATCCCAGTCACGTTCACCAAGTCCGTCTTCGATGGAGATGATTGGATATTTCTCTACCAGCTCATCATACCATGCGATCATTTCATCCGTTGTTTTTGAGCCCTGTCCGGATTTTTTCAAATCATACATCTTTGTTTCTGCATTATAGAACTCACTAGCCGCAACGTCCATAGCAATGCAGATATCCTCACCGGCACGGAAGCCGGCTGCCTCGATTGCTTCCATTATGCATTTTAACGGTGCTTCATTATCCTCCAGATTTGGTGCGAATCCACCCTCATCACCTACAGCGGTAACCTGTCCCTTACTCTTTAGAACCTTCTTTAGAGCATGGAAGGTTTCAGCGCCCATACGAATTGCTTCGCGGATGCTTTTTGCACCTACCGGCATAATCATAAACTCCTGGAAATCCACAGAAGAATCCGCATGACTTCCACCATTTAGTACATTCATCATCGGTACCGGCAGTGTCTTCGCATTGATACCGCCTAAATAGCGATACAGTGGCAACCCATAGTAATCCGCAGCAGCATGTGCAACCGCAAGAGAGATACCAAGAATGGCATTTGCTCCATATTTGGATTTATCCTTTGTCCCGTCAGCATCAATCAATGCCTTGTCAATTCCGGCCTGATCTGTAACATCCATTCCCAGAACCACATCAATCAGAATATTGTTAACGTTCTCCACTGCCTGCAGAACACCCTTACCTCCATAACGGGAAGGATCGCCGTCACGCAGCTCAAGCGCTTCTCTTTCTCCGGTGGATGCCCCGCTTGGCACCATAGCACGTCCTACAAATCCGGAAGCTGTTTCCACTTCCACCTCAATCGTAGGATTTCCTCGAGAATCCAGAATTTCTCTGGCATGAACATTTGTAATCAATGACATAACCTATGTCCTCCTTTATCTACACTTTTATACATGCTCAGTATAGCACAAACCACCTGTTGTCCAAAGGAGTTTGCCCAAACTAACACATTTTCACACAATCTATTCCACAAGCAATTCTCTGAGATCATCGATGGTACGCGTTGGGTGAATGTTCAGCCTTTCCACATCCTCACGCTGGTGTACACCACTGGTCACGAAAATCGTATCCACATGGTTCTCAACCCCCAGAAGTATATCCGTTTCCAGATTATCTCCCAGAATCACAGCCTCCTCAGCACGCAGCTGAAAATATTTCAATGCTTCCTCCAGAATCGGAGCATGCGGCTTTCCGATTTTTGGAGAGGTCTGCCCGCTCGCATATTCAAACATTGCCACAATGGAGCCATTGCCTACCGCAAATCCACCCGGCTGTGCAAGCAGGCGGTCATTGTTCGTACCAATCAGCTTTGCACCGTGCAGAAGGAAATCCAATGCCTTGGAATACTTCTCATAGGTCCCGGTATTATCCAGACCGACAAAGACCAGATCAACATCCTGCTCCGTAACGGTAAATCCGTTATCCTCCAAGGCCTCTTTCAGTCCATCCTGTCCGATATACCAGACGTTTTTTCCTTCATAATGCTCTGCCGCATATCTTGCCGCCGCCATACTGGAGGTAAAGAAATGTTCTTCCCGGATGCCGGTAAAGCCCATCTTTTCCATATGCTCCACATTCTGCCGTTTCGTTCTCTTGGCATTGTTTGTCAGAAAAACAAAGCGTTCACCCCGTTTTAACAGCGTATCGATAAACTCCTTAGCGCCTTCTATGATCTGAGATCCGCGATACATCGTTCCATCCAGATCAATTAAATATGTTTTTTTCATACTGCCACCTGCTTTCTACTCCTTAATGATATAGAAAGCACTGGTTTTGTCAAGTGGCACTCATCTGCTTTTCCCTCTTGTTTTCTTCTTTCTCGGATTGACTAGGAGCAGGCCGACGATAATCAGAATAGCTGGCCAGTAATTCCCCACAAGGTAATTGAAATACATTGCCATTTGATCCGGATCAAAATTTGGCTTGAGAAGAAGCACAACACCACTGATTCCAATGATAAATCCTGCCCGTTCCCGCATTTTTATCACTTCCTGTCTCTATTATAGGAAGATACTGCGACGAATTTTGTCAGTTTCACACCATGCCTGCATATTTTTTTAAACAGCTGCATATGCACGCAGCGATCAGTTCTTACCACATAATTAAAGAAATAAGTTTCCATACACATACCGCTCTATCGGGTGATGGACAAGCTTTACTGCCGAGCTTCTTGCATGTGCTTGAAATCATCAGACATAAAAAGAAAAGACGCAGAATCTCTGCATCTCAAATAATTTATACGGATCAATGCGATTCAGGCATTACAGCTCTACTTTTTCAAGCTCACCATAACCGATTTCGGTCGGCGTCTCACGACCAAACAAAATGGTCAGTACAACCGCAGTCTGGGAATCCTCGTGCAGCTCCTCAACAGTTCCTTCCACATTTGCGAAAGCACCGCTCAGAATACGCACACGGTCTCCTACAGCAAAATCTATCTGTACCTTACGCTCACTCATACCAAGACGGCGCAGAATGCTCTCCATTTCCTCTTCGGCAACCGGGAACGGCTTTGCACCACCACCACTGGAACCGATAAATCCGGTAACACCCGGTGTATTACGTACGATATACCATGCTTCATCTGTCATAATCATTTCAACAAACAGATATCCGCTGAACAGATTGGTCGTCTTTTCCACTTCCTTACCGTTCTTGTATTCAATTTCTTTTTCTTCTGCGACAATTACACGGAACAGATAATCCTGAAGTCCCATGGATTCCACACGACGCAGTAAATTTTCTTTTACACGATTTTCATGTCCGGCATATGTATTGACCACATACCACTGCTTTTTATTTTCCTCAGCCATGCCTTACCTCCTACACGATTCCAATCAGTTTCAAGAAACCGGATGATACAACCTGACACAGGTAAAAGAATAAGGCCAGGAATGCTACAAATCCAAATACTGTTACACTGTCTCTGGCAAGATCCTTTGCCTTTGGCCAGCGTATTCTCTTCATTTCGGTTAAAATTCCGTTAATACTGAACCATTTCATAAGCTGCCTCCTTATTTCGTTTCCTTGTGAAGTGTGTGTTTACCGCATTTCTTGCAGTATTTCATCAATTCAATACGCTCATTATGCGTTTTTTTGTTCTTTGTAGTTGTATAGTTTCGAGAAAGACATTCGGTGCAGGTTAATATGACTTTATCGCTCATCTAAAACACCTCTTTCTTTGCCTATTTACTTTATCATAAAGAAGTGGTTTCGTCAATTTAATTTCCAATTCCAAGCAGGAATGCTGCGAATTCTACAGCAATTCCTCCCCTTCCTTGTCTTTTCTAACCTTCTGCAGCGTATTATCTACTTTCTTCACCTTGATCTGAAGCGTGTCCGCAATCTGTCGGTAGGTGTATCCAAGCGCACGCAAATCGACGATCCTTCTTTCCAAATCACTGAGAGCCTCCTTGCGTGTATTCACACGATGCTGGAATTCATAGGAAACCGCAAAGCTTTCGTTTGGCTTTTCCATGATATCAAGCAAACAATAGCCTCCTGCGTCCTCCCGTATGCAGCTATCCAGAGAAAGCACACGTCGTTCATGAGCTGACTGCCGATAACAGTCGATCAACAGATTGTGAAATACACTGCAAAAGTAATGATAGAAGCTGGCCTCCTGATCCTCACGGTAGTCATCAACCGTCTGCACAAGCTTGAGTCTTGCCAGCTGCAGGTAATCATCCTCAGATAACCCGCTTTTGCAGGCTCCGATATATTTTTTAATCAGCTTGTCAGCTATTTCCTCATACTTATGCATGAGGGCTGCAAGTGCCATTTCGTCTTTTTGTCGTATTAAGTAAAGTAGTTCATAATCATTTTCGTAAACTTCTTCCATCTGTTTTCTCTCCCCGAAAGGGAAGCAGAAAATTACAGAGGATGGCGTTGTGCGTGAATCTGGTAAAGCAGGATACCTGCTGCTACGGATGCATTCAAAGAGCTGACGCTTCCCTCCATTGGCAAACGGACACAATAGTCACAATTCTTTTTCACAAGGGAGCTGATGCCGAAGCCTTCACTGCCGATCACAAGAACAAGGGGAACATCATACTGTCCTTCCCGATAATCGCGGGAGTTTTCAAAATCTGTTCCGACCACCCAGTAGCCCTGCTTCTTCAGGTATTTGATTGCCTGCGCAAGATTGGTAACAACACTAACCTTTACCGTATCAATCGCCCCGGTGCTCACCTTGGCTACCGTCGGCGTCAAACGGACATTGCGATGCTTTCCAATGATAACACCATCCGCCTGGATACAATCACAGGTACGTAGAATCGCCCCCAGATTATGTGGATCCTCCAAGCCGTCCAGCATCACCAGCAGCGGCTGTTTTCCCTGTGGAATACTTTCCAGCAGCTCTTCCAGCTCCCATGTCTTGTAATCATCGATACAGGCGGCAATACCCTGATGGTTCCCGTTCAGCAGCTGATCCATTTTCTTTCTGCCCAAAACCTTTACAGGGATTCGCCTTTTTTTGATTTCGCCTTCCAGTGCTGTATCACGGATTCCCTCCTGAATCAGTACCTCATGAATCGTCTTGCCATCCTGCAAAAGCTGTTTTACAACATTCTTTCCATATACATACTGCGTCATTGGTATTCTCCTATCTTCTGAATTTCTTCCCACAAGGCCTGCAGGCGCTCCTTTTGATGCGTCAGATACAGCCAACCAAACAATGCCTCCAGACCGGTTGACATACGGTAGGTTGTCACATCCGCATTCTTCGCCTTGCTTGCAGAATGGGTATTGCGTCCGCGCAGAACGATTGCATACTCCTCTTCACTGAAAAATGCACGCTCCTTGAGCTGTATCAGGAAATATGCCTGTGCCTTCGCACTCACCCAGGACTCACTTTTCTTCTGTAAAATCTTGGATTTCTGCCAGCCCTGTGCCAGGAGCTGTTCCCGAACAAGCAGCGACATGACAGCATCTCCCATATAGGCAAGTGATGTTCCGTTGTATTCCTTGATATCCATTACAGAATACCCTTCTCTATCAGCTTCGCACGGTATTGATCAGCAGTATCAAAATCCTTTTCTTTAACAGCAGCCTTCCACTGGCGGTGCAGCTGCTTATCCTCTTCGCTCATTGTCAGACGCGCAAGCTCAATACCCAGCACATCCATCATTTTCTCCAGAGTACGGACCAGCGCCTTCACCGCCTGCAAATCACTTTCTCTTTGGCGCAGCGCCTGATTCAGTACCTTTACGGTTTCAAACACAGCCGCAAATGCATTCGGCGTATTCAGATCATCCTGCATAGCTTCAAGAAACGGTGCCAGCTGTTTCTCATCATAGGTCTCATCCACCATGACATCGGCAAGCCCCAGCTTGACATATGCCTGCTTCATCGCAGTAGCTACACGGTTCAATTCCTTTTTCGCCGTCTCGATTGCTTCCTCATTGATATTCAACGGTGCACGATAGTGTGCAGACAGCATCACCCAGCGCAGTACATTTCCACCGATTTTCGCAATCATATCCTTTGCCCAGATCACATTCCCCAGACTTTTGGACATCTTCTCACCATCAATATTCACCATACCATTGTGAATCCAGTAATTGGCAATCGGAGAATCATAGGCTGCTCTGGATTGCGCGATTTCATTTTCATGATGTGGAAATTTTAAATCCATACCACCGCCGTGAATATCAATGGTATGCTCACCGCCAAACTCCTGGTTGATCATGACAACACATTCCGTATGCCATCCCGGACGTCCCACAGACCATGGAGAATCCCACTTGATACCCTCTTCTGTTTTTTTCCACAGCGTAAAATCCAGCGGATTTTCCTTCTTGCTGTTTTCATCAATCCGCGCTCCAACAAGCAAATCCTCGATCTGCTGATTTGACAGCTTTCCATAGCTTTCCACACTGTTTACTCTAAAATACACATCGCCTTCAATTTCATATGCATGTCCCTTATCCACCAGCAGCTTAATGAAAGCAATAATGGCGTCCATGGTTTCGGTAACCCTTGGAGCCGCATCCGGCATCGCAGCATGCAGGGATAAACGGTCATGGTTATATGCATTTATAAATTTCTCTGTAATTTCTGCTTCACTTACTCCACATTCCTTTGCGACCTTGATGATTTTATCATCAACATCGGTATAATTCGATACCATTTTAACGTTGTATCCGATTGCCTGAAACGTTCGTCTCAGCGTATCAAATACAACGATGGGCCGGGCATTCCCGATGTGGGGATAGTTATATACTGTCGGACCGCATACATACATATGCACCTCATTTGGGTGCAGCGGTTTAAATTCCTCTACCTTCTGATTCATACTGTTGAATATTTTCATATCATTTCCTCCTTATAAATAAAAAAAGCACTTATATTATAGAGACGCTGATACGCGCGGTTCCACTCTATTTGAAAAATGCTTTTCCACTTGGTACGTTAACGCCGAACTACGTATTCTTCTACATTATCGAAAAATCCCTCCAAGGGGCATTTCCCGCATGAATTGTTTCTGCTTCCACCATTCAGAAATCGCTGTCTTTCCATACATATGCCGGTACTTATCCTTGTCACAGGTTTATCTTGTTTTAGTATAACAGGGAACCTCGCGGATTTCAATACTACCGCTCGTTTCCCCCGCTTTTTTCCTTCTCCAACGCCTTTGATATATCCATGAATTGAGCCATTAGATCATCGCTCAGCCCGGATTTCTTCATCTCATCCACATAGACTGCATCCAGATCATCCAGCTCCTCCAGACCATTTGTTTCGCCTTCCTCACCGGTATTCAGCTTTGTACGCAATGCCATGTTCTTCACCTCACTCAAAACTGTGGTTATAGTTTACACCTTTCTTTCTCATTTGAAAAGAGGGGCGCTCATTTTTTTCTTCTATTTTTCATTTTATACATCTGTTCATCCGCTCGCTGGAATACATCCTGCAGCGTTTCACAGTGTACAGGATCATACAGCGCATAGCCAACGGATAGGGAAACCGGAGTATCACAATCCTTTGGAATCGTTTCCTCATAGCTCAGAATACGTTCACTCAAAGATTCCATTTTTTTATCGTTCGCATTCGGTACCAGAACGACAAATTCATCGCCGCCGAAACGGTATACCGGACAGGTACTGGCACATTTGCCGATGATGGTTGCCGCCTTTCTTATATATTCATCACCAATCTGATGCCCCAGCTCATCATTGATTTTCTTTAATCCGTTTAAATCCGCAATCAGGATCCCCAGCAGCTCCTCCTGTTTGTTCTGAATATCGACTTCAAATGCATTCCGGTTTTTCAATCCGGTCAGAAAGTCCGTATTCGCCATATCCTTATACATGGGGTTGCTGATGCGTTTAAACAAACGCACAGCGATAAACACCGCAAGCAGACAGGCAATTGCTGCAATAATCGGTGTGCCGATACGAATAATTTGAAACGCACGATACTGATGCGTGGCGTCAAATTCAATCCCTAACACACCCACGACCTCCTGCCCCTTATGTATGGGAAAATAAGAGATAAAGATAGGACCCCACTCTGTATTTTTAATCTGATTCGGTAAAATGATTTCATCATGTAAGGCAGCCGCAAGCTCCGGTATGATCTCCTCCTCGATTTTGTCTCCAGGATTGCGAAAATCAGAGCTGTCATATGGAAGACCATCCACCAGATACACGTATTCTCCCCTTGTGTTCTTTTCTGCTGTATATAAATAACGTACATTTGTACTGGCTTTTACCTCCTCCAGCTTCTCCTTCATCCGCATATAGGCTGGGTTCTCTCTGGTTAGTGCCTTCGTATTTTGAAATGTAGTTTTATCTACATAATCATCCACATACTGATAAATGCTATGAGAACGCTCCTTTAGACTGTTGATCATGTCCTCATGCGTAATATAGTAGTTAAAAAAATAAACACAGATTAAAGCTGTGGTCACAAGGACTGCCGTCACAATGGATACCTGTACATCCACTCTGCTGATTCGCCGTTTTCTATCCATATATTTCTCCCCAAATTGTTATATCAATTATAGCATGCACATGGAATAGAAGACAACGAGGAAAACCAGAAAAACATTACAGCTTGCCTAATGATAGCAATATTTTCTTATTCAGGTAGTATTTTCAATTTCTTTGACCAGCTTCCCTTTGTATTCGTTCCATAGTGTGAAGGCAGTAAAAAAGGCCACCGTAGTGACCTTTTCTTCTTTTCGATTGAGAATTAAGCTAATTCAGAGAAGAATTTGATAGTTCTAACCATCTGGCTAGTGTAAGAGTTTTCGTTATCATACCAAGATACAACCTGTACCTGTGTATTTCCGTCTTCCATTTCCATAGCCATTGTCTGAGTTGCATCAAACAGTGATCCGTAACGCATACCGATAACATCGCTTGAAACGATTTCGTCAGTAGTGTATCCGAAAGATTCATTTGAAGCAGCCTTCATAGCAGCATTGATTTCATCAACTGTTACTTTACCCTTAACAACAGCAACTAAGATTGTAGTTGATCCTGTAGGAGTAGGTACACGCTGAGCAGAACCGATCAGTTTACCTTTCAGTTCAGGAATAACCAGACCGATAGCCTTAGCAGCACCAGTAGAGTTAGGAACGATGTTTACTGCAGCAGCACGGGAACGACGCAGATCACCTTTTCTCTGAGGTCCGTCCAGTGTCATCTGATCACCTGTGTAAGCGTGGATAGTTGACATGATGCCGCTCTGGATAGGAGCTAAATCATTCAGTGCTTTCGCCATAGGAGCTAAGCAGTTTGTAGTACAAGAAGCAGCAGAGATTACTGTGTCTTCTGGTTTCAATACATCGTGGTTTGTGTTGAATACAACGGTAGGCAGATCGTTTCCTGCAGGTGCAGAGATAACAACCTTACGAGCACCAGCTTCGATGTGTGCAGAAGCTTTGTCTTTTGAAGTGTAGAATCCTGTACATTCCAGAACAACGTCTACACCTAATTTTCCCCAAGGCAGGTTTTTAGCATCAGCCTCAGCATAAATTGTGATTTCCTTTCCATCAACTGTGATAGAGTTTTCACCAGCAACTACTGTATCAGCTTTAGCGTATGTACCCTGTGTAGAGTCGTATTTTAATAAGTGAGCCAGCATTTTTGGAGAAGTCAGGTCGTTGATTGCAACTACTTCGTAACCTTCAGCCCCAAACATCTGTCTGAATGCAAGACGTCCAATACGTCCAAATCCATTAATAGCAACTTTTACTGTCATCTTCAAAGTCCTCCTTTTAACACTCTTATTATACGTATTTCATAGGTAAATGTCAATTGAGAATCTTTTCACTTACGGTTTTTTTCAGCCTTCCTTCCATTTTGGACAGCATCCGGCAGAAATTGCGATTTTCGCCTTTAAAAAGGGCTTTTTCCGAGATTCCAAACACGCATATTTTGTAAACGATTACATGAAATCACTGCACACATACGGTATTAAAACACCCCTTTCGAGCATACTGTGTATAGAGACGGGAGTGATAGTATGGTCTTTGTACCGACAATTATAGAAAGAAACGCAAGCAGTGAACGGGTGTACGATTTGTACTCCTGCCTGCTAAAGGAAAGAATCATCATATTGACTGGAGAGATTGACGATGCCATGTCCAGCTCCATATGTGCACAGCTGCTGTATCTGTCGAGTATCAGCAGTGAGCCGATTCAGATGTATATCAATTCTCCCGGTGGTAGTGTCAGTGCAGGACTGGCAATTTATGATATTATGAAATATATCCGTTGTGATGTCAGTACGATCTGTATGGGTATTTGTGCAAGTATGGCAGCGGTGCTGCTAAGTGCCGGAACACAGGGAAAGCGCAGTGCATTATCAAATAGTGAAATCATGATCCATCAGCCTATGGGTGGTATGCAGGGGCAAGCGAAGGATATGGAGATTGCTGCCCTGCACATTCAGAAGCTGAAGGAACGGCTGTACAGCATTCTCAGTGAGAATACCCAGCAAAGCAACGAAGCACTGCGACGGGACTGTGACAGGGATTACTACATGGACGCAAAGGAAGCATTGGCCTATGGTTTGATTGATGCAATTATCTGATGCAGAAAATTCTGCCCTTTCCTTATATGTTATGGTAAAATAATCGTATAAAGGAAGTGATACTATGGAACGTAAAGCAAAGAAGGTATGTGAATCTGAAGCAGAGCAGGTTCAGCTGGTCATGGCCAATCATCTAAATGGCAGTGGTCGTCTGTTTGGCGGACAGCTAGCGGAATGGATTGATGTTCTTGCCGGTGTGGTTGCAAGAAGACACTGCAACAGCAATATTACAACCGCATCCATTGACAGCCTGAATTTCAAGGAGGCTGTACATCTGAATGAGCTGATGGTGCTTCATGGTAAGGTGACCTATGTGGGAAATACCTCGATGGAAATCCGTGTGGACAGCTATGTAGAGAACAGGGATGGTGTCCGCCGACTTGTCAATACTGCATATCTTACAGAGGTCGCTTTGGATGACGAGGACCGTCCGACCACAGTCCCCGGTCTGATTTGTGATAGCGAGGAAGAAAAGCAGGAATATCAGGCAGGCATTCGTCGAAGAGAAATCCGCCTGCAGCTGCAAAATATTGCAAAGGGTAAGGATTAACATAGAATAAGATAGACCTTTCTTAATGTTTGCGTATAGCAGACAAGTATAAAAGAAGACTTATCAATACACAGAGGGCAATATAACCCTTCATGCTGAGATAAGTCTTTTTCATTATATGATAAGGGAAAAGAACTTCGCTTGGCAAAGCATTCTCAAACTACAGCGCTAGGTACAAATAACATTCTTGCACTTTATTTTCATGTTCAGCAAATTCCGCTTGATGCTATGAGAAAGGAGAACAGACATGATGCTTGTTCTCGCATTTCATTCCCTATACTTTATGCTTCTGCACACTTCTAACTCTTCGATTCACATAAATACTAAGCGTCAAACCAATGATAGAACAAACGAACGCAGCTGAATGAAGCGTGGAATCCCTTTCTATCAGAACACATGCCATAACACCTGAAAGCAATGCGATAATTGCAAGCATAAGCAGCACTCTGAAAGCAGACAGATGCACAGTTAATTTTCTAGACTTCGACATAGCCCTCTCCTTTCTATTTTATAAAGGAAGCCGACTGACAATTTCCATAAGCGCTTCATGAAACTCCTCCTCATTGATACCGATTATATAACCAGCAGCGTTAAGAATTGGAATATCATAATCATTAATTGGGGTCGTACAGGCAATCAGATCAAAAGCATTATCCTGCATAGCGAGTTCAACACCGGTTGAATTCATTTCCACAGTATCACAGCCATAACCGTTTTCCTTAAGGTAATCCTTTATTTTACTGGAAAGCATTGCTGAACTGACTGTTCCAGAGCCGCAGACTGCCAGTATACGAACAGGTCTCATTACCTGCACCCCCTTCCTGTTTCTCTTATTTTATCATATCGTAGGTGGTTTGCAAATGGCTGCTGTCATTCCAGCTAATCAAATGAAGTCCATCTTCCTGCAGCTCTAGGATACTGATTGCTGTATTCTCCAGTTGCATTCGAATAAACAGATTATGATTACTCATTTGCAGATAATGCATGAATGCCAGACGGATACTTCCCGTGTGTGAGGCAACTAGAATATGACTGCCTTCATATCGCTGAAGCAATTCATCCAGACATGCAACTACACGCTTTTGGACATCATGAAACAAATGTTCCTTAGGATGGGGAAATTCATCCGGCCTTTGTAGAAAATCAGGAAATTGTATATAGACTTTCTTCAGCTCCTCATTCGTCTTCCCTTCCCAATCTCCAAAATCAATTTCCTGTAGTCTGGTATCTATGTGAATGCATTTCTTTTTCATACTTGCCAGCTCTTGTATGGTTTCCACAGCCCTTTGTGATGGTGAGGAATAGAAAACATCAATCTTTGCATTGCGTAGTCTTGCAGTTAGCATGCGGGACTGCTGTATTCCTATTTCATTCAACGGGCAGTCACTGCTTCCCTGATAACGATTTTCTTCATTCCAGCTGGTTCGTCCATGTCGTACCAGATACAGTCTGGTTATCTTTCCCATTTATTCAAAGCATTTTTCCAGGACGTTAATAATCTGATGTTCCTGGAATGGATAGGCTTCATTATTGTTCATAATCTGATGCACCAGCTGTGGAAACATGTCTTTTTTCACACCCAGCGCCTTTAATGTCTGCGGCAGTCCCCATGCTGCAAATTTTCTTTGAAGTTCATCAATTCCCAGTTGTCCATACGCTGTATCACTCATTCCATCTGGTCTTGGAAATCGGAATACTCGTTGCGTAAACTGTACGAATTTCTCAGGCTGCTTCTGATTTACAAAGTACAGCCAGGCAGGATTAATAACAGCAAGACCTTCCCCATGTGAGGAATCTGTCAAAGCACCTACAGCATGCTGAATCCAGTGTGCCGGAAATCCTGCATTTAATCGACCACAGTCCTGTAAACCACTCATTGCAAGCGTTGATGCCCATGCGATTGCAGCCCTCGCCTCCAGATCATCCGGATACTGCAGCACATGTTCCTGCTCCAGTATCGTCATGACGATGCCCTCTCCGATACGATCAGAAACGGGATTGTCATTGATTCCATCAAAATATCCTTCGATGATGTGTGATATCGTATCAGCCATACCGGCAGCAGTCAATCTTGGCGGTACACTCACCAGCAACAGTGGATCAATAATTGCCGTTTTGGGAAAGGCATAAGGGTCATGCAACGCCCATTTCTGCCAATCCTCAGGATTCTCAGAGCGATCGTTCGTAATTACACAATGACAGCTTGTTTCTGCTCCCGTTGCCGATATTGTAGAAACTGCTACAACAGGCAGCGCTCCCTTAACCGTTTTCGTCCCTTCAAAGAACTCCCACACATCATCACTACTCAGAGCACCGATGGCAATTGCTTTTGCTGTATCAATCGTACTGCCGCCTCCCACCGCTACGATAATATCCACATGCTGTTCTTTTGCTATTCTAATACCTTCTTCCACCTTGCTAAGACGTGGATTACTGGCAATGCCCTGCAATTCTGAAACGATAATCCCAGCAGCCTGCATCAGTTTTTTTGCTTTATCAAAAACGCCCAGTTCCTCTAAAGGTCCATGCTGCTCCACCAAAAGGGCATGTGTTCCAAGTGCTGCGCATTCCTCTTTCAATTTATCAAATTCTCCACAGCCGAATACCACTTTTGTAGGATTGTAATATTGAAAAGGAAGCATACCTACACAGCCTTTCCAGAAAGTGCAGTCTGTCTTATTTTCAAAGCAGCAGATTCTGGGATATAAGAATCCTGCGGCATGTTGGCCAATGTGGCATAATACCCGACCTCAGCACATTCTTCTGCATAAATGGCAGCTGTCATAGCACCCTCCATGCTCTGACCGGAAGCCAGCAGTCCATGATTTTGCAGGAGAATGACATCACCATCATTCCCCAATGCTTCCACAGCTGCTTTTGCAAGCTCATCAGAACCAGGCATTTCAAATAATGCGGTTCGTATCGGATAATACATATTGGAAGGAACAGTAGCCCGAGGCAGCTCACAGCGCCGCATTGACATCACGGTAGCAAACAGTGAGTGGGTATGTACAATAGCACGAATATCACTGCGGTTTCGATATACCGCTGTATGCATCGGCGCCTCACTGGAAGGAATATAATGTCCTTCCAATCGTTTTCCACAAAAATCCACTATTACAATGTCCTCTGCAGTCATCGTATCATATTCAATTCCGCTCGGGGTAATCGCTACTACCTTTTCCTCTTCGTCACGCATGGAAATATTTCCGCTTGTCCCATGAATCAGACCAAGTGCATTTGCTTTTTTAATGGCCTGTAAAACCTCTATTCTAATAGTTTCGTAATTCATTTTCATCCTCCTCTTATAGTAAATCGACATCGATATGTCGGGCGTTTACAATACGCTCTTTGTTCCCACTCTGCAACAGGGCATCTACCTCCCGCATTAACAGAAACGGTGATTTCGGAACGGCACTTACCGTATCTCCAGCAATATGCGGTGTAAGGATAATATTATCCAGCTCCTGTAATCCGCTGTCTTTTTCCAGCGGTTCACTCTCAAAAACATCCAATGCTGCTCCTGCTATACGATGTTCCTTCAACGTATGAATCAGGTCATTCTGATTAACCAGTCCGCCACGTGAAGTGTTAATAAAGTAGCTACCAGGTTTCATTCGACTGAAATAACGGGTATCAATCATTCTTCTGGTCTCATCACAAAGCCGTAGATGTACAGAAATGACATCGCATTCTGAAAACAAATCTTCCAGTGTATCCAGTATACAAACGGATTCCAAACCATTATTTTTCAGCCGTTCAACCGAAAGGTACTCATCATATCCGAAGGTCTGTATATGCAAGGCCTTTAAACGCTTTGCAATTTCAATACCAACATTCCCCAGACCGGCAAGTCCAACCTTCAGATTAGAAAGTGTTGTCGTAAATTCATAATTTGGATATTTCTTAGTCCAGATTCCCTCCATCATCAGCTTATGGGAAGTAGCAATGTTTCTGGTCATCGCTATAATTAGCCCCAGTGTGAAATCAGCAACTGGTTCAGCGTTACGGATCACATTGATCACAGGAATATTACGGTCGTTCGCTGCTTCTATATTAATTTGTTCCACCCCACCCCGACATGTCAGTATTACCTTTAAATGCTTTGCCCGTTTGATTAGAGAAGCATGAAGCGGAGCAAAGTGCATCATGATGATATCTGCATCCTCTATCAATTCATCTAGCCCGGACGGATATGGCTCAGCTTCCGGTCCATTTTTTTCAATGTTTACCTGCCGTCTTGAAAATGACTGTATATCATGTTCTCCCCAGAATACCTTATCAATTCGGTTAACAGCGATAGAAGAAGATCGAATGGCTTCCTCCATCGTTTCACAGGATACAAAGACATCTCCGATTACGATAATATTTTGCTTTTCCTTTGTTATGATATCCAGCATTACACTTCCTCCATTTCAGGCAGTTTGTTGCAGGTCTCCATATATTCTTCAAGAACACTACCCTTTTTACGGTTGGCTACATACAGAATGATATATAGAACTATAACACCGCCGATCAGCAAAGGATTCATAGACAGGAAGGCAAGGAAGGATAAACAATTTAACGGTCTTGCCATAACACCAAAGCTTGCGACAAGAGTACCTGCCATCGCCATTTCTACACCAACAGAAGCAGCAACCTCTGTAAAATATGGAGCGACCAGCGTAACACACAACAATCCAAACGTATACCAGATAGCACCACAGACAATGCTTTTCGCCATATTCCCATCCGTCACACAGATAAAGACTTCAATCATATATGGAAGAGCACACAAATCTACCAGTGGCAGAAATTTATTTCCAGGAAGGATAAAAGAAACCACAAGAATAATCGGCATTAAAATGATTCCAGTGACAAGCGTTGCAGTTTCTCCATAAGCCACAGCATCATTCACGGCGATAAACCATTTTCTCCCCTTACCACTTGCAGCAGCTTTCTTGGAATATGCAGCTGACAACGGTGTAAAAGCGGATGCAAAGATTCCTGCAATTTTCGGAAAAATCGCCATGATTGCAGCGGTTGAAATCGCACAGGTAGCGATTGCGCCCCAACTTTCCAGCTTGCCCAGTTCATTGGAATAGCCCAGAACACTGATCAGGGCTCCAAGAAACAAACCAATCACCTTTGGGTCTGCAAACATACCGGCTTTTTTCTCCAATGTACTTGGATTCAATTGTATTTTTTTAAATCCGATTTTATTCAGAATCGCATTCATCACAATGGCAAACGGCACAGCTTCGCAATGCATGGGAACCGTCATGCAGCAATTTGGATACTTATAATATTTGGAAAATCTCGGTGCCAGTACCTCCGCAAACAGCAGTGTATATAGATTCTGTACAATCATGAGCAGGAACGATAGATATAGATTCCCTGTCAGAATATAAAGCATAGAGCCCCAGACCATGAATCCGTAATTATTCCAGAGATCACTCACCATGAATACATTCGTAAACTTTGTGAAATATAGAACCAGCTGCAGGATGATGGCAATCGCGAAGAACAGAATCCCTATCTCTGTCGAATAAGCAACAACACTGGTCGCCTGCCAGCCTATATCCACAATGGATAAATTGATACCGGCATTCGTTACCATGCGTTCCACAACTGGTGTAATGACTGCTGAATATGAATTAATGACAAATGTGAAGCCTGTCAGTCCAACTGCCGCAAGAATACCGCAGTCAAATGCTTTCTGTGTTTTGACCCCCATCATCTTTGCAACAATAAAAAGCATAATTGGTACAAAGACGGTTGCCCCAAACGTATTGAATACGGAACGTACAACATCTAGCATAATAAATCCTCCTTTTCAAAATTTCATGAATGATGCAGAATCCTCATAACCTCCTCCATAAATTCCTCTTCTCCCAATCCGATCAGAAAGCTGGTCGCGTTCAGCTTTGGAATTCCATAATCACCATTTACAGGACTGGAGCAGGCCATAAAATCAAAATCATGAGAAGCCATAGCAGAATCGACGCCACCTGGATTCGTTTCTATCATTTCTGCTTCAAAGCCATTCTCAGCGAGCATATCCTTCAGCTTACTAGCAATCATCGATGACGTCACCGTCCCGGAGCCACAAACACATAATACATTGATTTTTTTCATAAAAAACCCCTCCTGACTAATCAAAGTAGCGTTTTCCTAAAGTAAATATTTCCTGCTCATCGGATGCCAGCTGAAATTTTCTGACAATCATTGGATCAGCAAATGCTTTCATAACTTTTCGAAGCTGGTCAATCTGTTCTTTCGGATTTTGAATCGCCATAACAAATAATATTTCTGCAGGTACAGATACTCCGGTATTGCCCATATGCATGAATGTAACAGGCTTCTCCATTGTCGCAATGGCAATAGCAGGCTTTAATACATGGCTTGGATCAGTATGCGGCATGGCGATTGATATCGTCTGCAGATTCAATCCAGTCGGATATATCTCCTCTCTTTTTAAGAGAGCTTCTGTATAGCTTTCACGAACATACCCTTTTTCAAATAACAGCATCCCCATATTCCTGAGTGCCTCATCCCTTGTACCTGCACACAGATGCATCCGTATCAGATTTTTATCAACAATGCTCATTTTCTCACCTCCTTTGCTTTCCTTACGCCCTCATTGTAAGCGCAATCATATTTTTTTAATATACCAAAAGTATTCACAAGTTCAAATGAATCAAGCGAAAAAATATGTGATGTCAATTACTATAAATGAGAGCTGACGCCAAAAAGGACATCTTACTGATGCCCCGTTTTATTCGGTTTCTAATGACGTTCTCACCTCCAGCAATTCGCTGATATGTGTCAGTTCATCAAAATATGTATAGATATTCATCAACGTATTCCAATGAGAATAATTGTCTACGGTTGAGAAAAACAGAAAAATTCTTGCTTCCAGTTCACCTGGGCACAGAACAGGTGTTTCTGTTATGATTACGCATTCATCAATACTACCACCTATCTCCTTATGCATTGGGCAGTGAACCAGAATCACATGTTTACGAATCTGATACAAACCTCCCACATGTTCGCGAAAGCGTAGTTTCATACGTTCAATCAGACGCTTTGCACGACTATCACCTACAAGGTGTGTACATCCGCATGATAGTAACATATCCCAATCTAGATGCTTATAATTAAGTACCTCTCCATTTTTAATTTTATCCTGCAAATCAATTATCTCGACAGGGTCGATTAAAAGCTTTTTTTGCGGCTCCAAAAGACGAAACAGATCAAAGTACAGGTTTACTTTGTCAATTGTACCGGTACTGTGATGCTGTGCCGATTTTATGATACTGCGAATCACCGGATCTTTTTCCATATAAATATTCTGCTTTTCAATAGCGTCCATAAGCTTTCTACGATCTGTCTCTGTCAGAATGGGTTCAACTTCTATACAACGATTTTGGTAACGCTCAATGGATTGGAATCCATGTCCTATGCATATAATTAAGACATAGTCCTTTAAAGTCCAGCTTTTCAACTTTGATTCCACAGTTATATGATACGAGAAAGCTCCGCCAAACAATTCCTGCAGTTGTTCTTTTACAAGTGTTGTTGTCGCCATATTATCTATTCCAACGATTAGAATCATTTCTCTGGAAGATGCTGTCGAATTCTGAAGCTTCTTTTCATTCAAATGACTCGCAAAATAAATGCACAGATATGCGATTTCATCCTCACTAATCAAGGCAGAAGCTTCACTTTGTATGCCTTCAAATGCTTTTTTTGCAAAGTAATACAGTGCTGGATATCGTTTTTTTACATCATGAACCAGAGGATTCACAGTTTCTAATCCATATTTCATCCGATAATAAAGCGGCCGAATATGATAATTCAATTTCTTAATCAAGCGGTCACGATCCTGAAATGACATGCAGGATACGCGCTCGAAATTTTCAATCAGCTCTTTGGCAAAGCTCTCAATAAAGGCATCCTCTTGTTCTCTTGATACAAAATCTGTCGTCTGGATTCCTAAAAATAAAACGGTCATATAATAAATTTCCTTCTGTGACAGATTGATATCATATTGATCCAATTTACGCGAGCTGATTTCCAGAGAGCGAAAGGATACAGTATTCATCAGTGTCATTTCCTCTTCCAGATTCATGGAAACAGAAAATCCCTGAATGCTGCGGATCCAGGCCATCTGCATCATTAAGCAGACAGCGTCCATATTACCCAGAAAAAATTCACCTTTTGTATCAATTTCATACTGTTTAATGATACAGCGGCAGATTTCATAAAAATCAATATCATTTCCTGAATAGTAACAAAGTGTTTTTCGCAGCTGTGTTTTAATACGAAAACGAATTCCAGGATTTGTAAGGCGCTGTAATTTATCCTGCAACATTTTACGTAGTACTTTTTCCTCACCAATGATTCTATAGCCGCTTTGAGCATGACTTATTATTTTCAGCTTCCAAGTCTGCAATTCCTTTTTTAGCATCTTTATATCGGTGAGTACCGTATTTTTACTCACATCGAATAATTCTGCCAGAACATCTAATGTGTAACGCACATGCGATAGCGAAATGCAAAAAACCTCCATAGCTCTTCGTTCCTCAATAGAGTAATAATACTCCTCATGACGCTCCAGTTCATACAAAAGTCCTTTATTATGGTATGTTTGCAATACAATGTGATTTTCATCTATAGAAACAAGTCCCAGCTGCTGATCTTTTAAGTAATGATTAATTTTCTCTAAATCATAATACAGAGTCCTTCTTGTTACTTGTAGCTTTTCCAGTAGTATATGGATTTCTAATCCTTCTCTGGAGGCTGTTAGTTCCTCCAATATGTATACCTGTCTGCTTTTTAGTTCCATGATAGCACCTAATCCTTTAAATTTCGAATCAGATTTGATACAGCATCCCCAGCTTCTTGCTCATCCTTCCCCTCTATTCTTAATACGATCTCTGAACCGCTATAAATCCCAGCAGTCAGTATACTGATAATGCTTTTGGCATTAATTTTTTCGTTGCCACAAACAATCTGGATATCACTTTCATAGCCAGTACATAATGCTGCCAAATCACTAGCCGGTCTAGCATGAAGCCCAGTTTTGTTATTCACAACTAATTTTATTTCATACATAGCTCTCACTCCTCTTTCTGCTTTCATTATACGATTCATACCAAAGCAGTACCATACCAAATAATTTCCAAATATTTACATAAACAGTGAATAAACTTATATCTTTTTTATATCCATAAATAACTTCGATCTATTTTTTATTTTTAAATTAAAAATCACAAAGCCATCTAACCAGAAGCCTTGTGATTTCTTATATTATTATGATTTATCATGTATATTTCAGTGATTGTACATGGTAGCTAACACGTAGCTACCATCATTTCAGGGTAGATATGGCACGCCGCAGCTGAGCAACATCCTTATGGGTATAGATTTTTTCTGTTGTGGTATAGGAGCTGTGTCCAATCAGTTTTTTAATGCAGGTACTATTTGCGCCATAATTACTTAATCGTGTAGCAAACGTATGACGACAGTCATGCGGCAGGTGTTCCATATCCAGCATATCCATGATTTTATCGAAATACTGATTGCGATACATATGATAATTGAATTTCTTTCCTGTATCCGCATCACTGATCAGATATTCTTTATCCTGCAGATAATAATCCATCACATATTTCTGAATCTTTTCATGTACTGGAACCAGCCTGTTTTTTCCAGCTTCTGTTTTGCTTCCTCCGCGTATAGTCATATTCTGTACATCCACATCCTCTCTGCGAATGTTAAACAGCTCCCCTACACGAAAACCTGTATAGATCATGATTAGAATCGTATCCACGAGCGGAAGATTCTCATGGTCAAACAGCTGCTCAATCTCCCATTCTGTAAATGGCTTGTGTATTTCCGGATGATCCTCTTTTCTGTTGATAATCACGTATTTTGCGTAGTTTTTCTGAATAATATCGTTTTGAACTGCATATTCACAGACCAGCATCATCAAAGAACGCAGCTTGAGATCACTTGACAGTGACAGCGTACTTTCATCCATTATGCGCTGGAAATGCATTGCTCTAAGATCGCTCATGCGTACATGCCATATACTGGAGCATCTTGCATACGCTGCCTTATAACCGTTGATTGCCGTTTGGGATATATTGCGATATTTTGTGGATGACCATTCCATATAAACATTTTCAAATGTAATCGAACCCAGCTTTTCGATTTCCGCATACAAGACAGGATTCTTATTATAATTCCATAACGAAAACTCCGCCATTTCCTCTGTCTCATAATATCCGATGATTTTACGCTTCTGATGCCGCATTCCATCCTTTCGTTTATAGGAAACGGTCACGCATGCAACCCAGGGCTTTCTACGATTTCCCTGTAGCTTATATACGCTCCCCATTCCGTTTGCTTTTTTTATACCTACTGATTTCCCTTTCATCCTTACACCTTCCAACTGCCTATCCTCATATAAACCATACAATGCCAGGAATAGAATTGCAATAATGAAATCATCGGTTGCGAACACGTAGCTAACATATGGTTTCCCGCTTTTTATTTCATATTACTTTTATATAACGCTTATTCTTACCTGTATGTGATTCTTTATGAATTATTCAAATAACAATTTGCTTACAATTATCTTTAATAATCTGAAAGGAGAAACAACATGGATGTAAATATTATTCAGGCTTTACTGGTATTCGTTGTTGCCTTCATTATGGGTATTGACCAGTTTAGTTTCTTGGAATCATTGTATCAGCCAATCGTATTGTGTCCAATTATCGGGGCAATCCTTGGTAACTTCCAGCTAGGTGTCGTAGTTGGTGGTGCTTATCAGCTGATTCAGATTGGTAGTATGCCAATCGGTGGAG
>ERZ781275.981-NODE-981-length-24015-cov-8.117070_pt1 | contig 24015 bp, 14 predicted proteins | sample MGYA00375853_ERZ781275 | MGnify/ENA primary metagenome ERZ781275 (study PRJEB29790, sample SAMN03653691) | human gut metagenome | host: Homo sapiens | place: USA: Dallas, Texas | collected 2012-07-23 | study: EMG produced TPA metagenomics assembly of the Gut...
AGATTCTGCTGCTGCGGCATATATCCAAGGACGCGCCGAAATTCCCGCCCCATGCGCAGGACATTTTTACCGTTCCACAGTACCTTTCCGCTGGTAGCGTCCAGATTCCCGGTGATGATATTCATCATGGTGCTTTTGCCTGCGCCATTGGGCCCTAAAAGGCCGTAAAGGCCCGGGCCGAGAGTGAAACTCACTCCGGCCAGGGCTTTTCGACTTGTCTTTTGGTTGTTGTATATCTTAGTAAGGTGGTAGAGTTCTATCTGTCGCTTCATATCAGACACAGAATCTCTCCTTGAATATTATTGCAGAAATAAATTTATTGAATATTAAAATTTTTTAATTGTATTATTCGGAAATCCGGAGTACTGCTCCAATAACTTTTTTTATTAATCAACGCGTATACAGGCAACATCAGTGATTGTTTTTCTAAGTTGCCATTCGGATCATTTCCAATATAACTTTTTTCCTCATATTTTTTTAGTATCAAAAAGTCAGATTCACTTTGTGCCATGATTGATGCATTGAAACCTTCTTCTTGTAGAGTTATTGGCGTTACAGTCCCATCCGTGCATTTGATTGCATATAAATCATTAGTGTTTTTATCCAAAACAAAAAAGTGATTGTCATATATATCTCCGACTAGCATGTAACCAGTTGAGTCTTCTCCTGAAAACACTTTATCGTTAAGTATATCTTCTTCCCCGTTTTTCAGTGAAAGAACTCGTGCCTTACCATCGCTCGGACTAAAGGAGTATGCTTTTTCATGGGAAATGACGTAAGACCTATCACTATATTTGAAATCATTCACTGTACGTATAGAATTTGTTTGTAAAGAAAAAACTTGCAATTTACACCGTGCATTTTCATCCGAAAAAGTAGTCTGTTGTAATACCAATCCATCGGAAGTTGTTCCCAATAGGCGATATGAAGAATTGTGCTCTAATTCTAAAAGTGAAGAAAATACACCAGTATTTGTTGCCAAACAAACAATTTCAGTCAGGCCTGTATCTACGTTTACGGCCAAAAAATACAATAATTCCCCATCAAAAGCAAATGCGGTGTTTTCCAAAAAATATTCATCGCTGAAAGTATATAATGTTGACCTATTAGCACCATTTAAATCCATTTTGATTATTTTTGCCGGTTCAGATGGTTCATTGCTACTGGGCGCGCTTCCTAACACCACAACATACAAATTTTCGCTTGTACAAAATAATGAAGCTCCGCCGGGACATTCTCCTAGATAGCTTGTGTCTGATTCCTCGTTGTGCAAAGATTGTGGTTCACTAGAAAGATAGACTATTTGCTGTGTTAGATAGTCAACATAAAAGATATTGTATTCACCTTTTGAATTCTGGAGTAATATATAACTTCCCTTGTCAGTTCCCGTAACTTGATTGTTAAAAATTCCTGTACAAGTAGTTACAAGATAGGGACTAAGAGCAGAAATGGATTCCTCTTTCAAATTGTTTTCCAAAACTTGCTCTGAATGTGCGACGGACTTTGTAGGCACCTCTACTCCACAACTTGTATATATAATTATAATAGAGAGCAAAAGCACAAATACAATACACCATAAAGAAGTTTTTTTCATTGAATAGTACCTTTATTTTTGTTTGGATGGTCCATCGGCCATGTACCAGGTTTGATTGACTCCGGTATAGTTCCATGTACAATAGTTTCCGATACCATGTGTAGTTACAAATACCGGAGAGGTATGGTTGTAACGGGCAGGTAATCGTAGTTTGACTTGAGTTGGACTCACGGAGTGGTCGCCCTCTAATGTGACATTGTAATCGTTATAAATGTTTCCATTTGAGGGTAGCATATCGCAAATAGTTCCTACTGCACTTCTATTCGCGTTTAATGCGAGAGATTTGTTTTGATTTGATCTCAGAACAGCGGTACGATTGTACTGACCGTAAGAGGTCCAATCTACATACCACTCTTGACTGATATCGCCAGTTGCTTGCCACAACGAAACTTTTGTTCCCGAAACAATAGCTCCATTGGTAACAGTTCCTATTTATTGAAATTTGCTGTTTTGACCAAACCATGTATCACGGTGTGATATGCAACTTCTTTTGACAAATGCACTGCTTAGTAGTTCTTTTCCGGGATTTCAGAGAATGCCCTCGGATTCTTGCAGACGGGACATATTTCTGGTACATCATGCGACAGTATCCAATGGCCCAAATTGTGACACACAGTATAATACCAACTTTTTCAAAAACAGCCTGTGCCGCTTCAGTGTCCCTCAATGAACAATCAGTATTCAAAAGAAAAACAATTTATGCGTCGTTTCCAAATGCTTTTCGGTACTCTGAAGGAGTCATTCCTTTGACTTGTTTGAATTTGCGTGTAAAGCTGGAATTGTCGATATATCCTGTGCGTTTAACAATTTCAGATACGCTCAAGGAGGTTGATACCAGCAATTCTGCAGCTGTTGCAATCTTGATCTCACTAACATATTCTATCGCAGTCATGTTCATCTCTTTTTTAAATAAACTGATCATTTGCTGGTAGGTCATTTCGAATTCATCCGCCATGCTGGCAATACTGAAATTTATCTCGCAGCAATGCTGCTTTATGTAGTCTAGAATTTTGTCCATTCGAACAACGGTATGGGTTTCATTGACTAATTGATGACATAGATTTTCAATTTGCTCCTGCAACTCTTCTAAGGAATATTTTTGCAAAGCCTCGTCTATTACCAGCAAAATCTCATTCCCTTTTTCAAATAAAGCGGGATTGCGGGAGGTGACCAGAATGGCGTTGACAATTTGATAGTATAATGCCTTAATCGCATACCTGGGTAAACTATTTTGCTGAATCATTTGACGAATATCAGCTAATATACGAGTGATTGCGGTTTCGTCATTTTTTTGAATTGCAGCCAGCAATGCATTTACCTGGGTGTTGTTGTAAATTTTTTCTATACTACGAGAAAAATGAATTTTGCTATATTCTAGTATATCGGCTGCTTGGTCGGTTTCTGCATAGCGCAGGGCAATGGTAGATTGACTATAGGAGCGGGAAATATTTTTTATATCATATACCGGCTCGCCTATGCCTACTGCCATGGAGAAAAGATGAGTATAACACGATACAAAATTGCGCAAAAGGACCTGCAATTGTTCTTCGTCTTTTTGCAGATAATTGAAAATGAGTACGACGTTTGTACCGTTTAATAGGTAGTACATAGAACACAGCTGTACTTCACTGCTGCGCTCCTCTTTAATTTGAATTGCAAATTTTTCGATGCTTTCTGAATTTCGCAAAGCCATAGATACGCATAGATATGCATCCTTGTCAAAGACAATATTTATACTGCTTAAGGTTTGCTTAATTGACTGTTCATCGCCCGCAGTTCCATTCAGCAATTTAAATAAGAAAAAATTCTTAAGTTGTCTTTTTTCGATATGCAGCCGATCATTCAGCTGCATATTCTCTTGCATAATATACTCAATTCCGTCAGAGATAAAGGAAATTTCATTTTCCTGTGCACGTTTGCGATGCAGATAGTTTTCAATAGAAGATTGAAGTGTCTTTACTGGCCGATAATTATAGCGTGCCAACAGTACAATCAGAACACTACCTGCTAAAAAAATAATGCTTAGTATCAGCGAAAATTGAAGAACGGCTTTGGTCAGAGGTGCTTGATAGATAACATCATCGGTAAGATATACAAATTGTGTGCCGTTCTCTCCGTCATGTAGCAGAACACGGTAAGAGGTACCATCAAAGCGAATCTCGTTTGTACCAGCAAGCTGGGAATAATCAGGCGGAGATTCCTGAGTGCTCAGCGCGGGCTTTCCGTTAAAATAGATCACAGCCTCCGCGCTGTCTTCGTTGGGAATGTAGGCACTGAAACGATTTAGCAGATGGTCGGCATCTATCATGATGACTGCGCGAGCTCCGCCCCGAGTTCCCATATAGTTGTAAGGAAGCGTGTAGGCAACCATCTTCTTTTCTGCTATGAGCAACGTGGGATTTTCCTGCAATATGCAAATAACCTCTTCAAAATTCTGGCAATCTTTCAGAAGCGGATGATTTACACGCTGCAAAAAATAAGATAACCGATACGATGTCAGGTTGGAAATTGCAAAATCTTGGGAAGGGGAAATCAAAATACACTCTTGAATCAATTCATCGGATAAGAACATCTTGCGCAGCTCGGTCTGTGCCTCATACATATGCATGCTGTCTTGCGCCATATATAAAGGATTCAGACTTTTAGAAACTTTCATCTGGTTGAGCATATCATAGATTCGGTCGGTTTCCCGCTGCACGGATTGTACCCCGTTCAGTAACATTTCCTGATGCAACCTATCATTGAAATCGGTCATATTACTCGCTAAAAGCCAGCGAAAAAAAACGGCAACCAGAACAAATGTGAAAACGAGCACGCTCCAAAATGACAAGATGTTTTTGATCAATAAGCTCTTGTTAGTTTTAAAAAACACAGAAGAGGGCACCTCCCGCAACTTACACCGCCCCGCCAATCCTATAACAGATAGGCGGGGCTAAAAGGCCGTATTTTAATTTATATTTTACCAGATAGCCGGAAAGATTCCAAGAGTGACATCTTCGTTTTTGTGGGGGTGTGCTGTATGGCCGGCAAAAGGCAGCGAGAGCTCCACATCGGGAACAGGGGACACTATATAGATACCCCCGCACTCCGTATTAAATGTGGCCACAGCATTTTTAATCTCTAAAAGGGTTGATTGCTTTTCGGTTTTGCACCAGCAGGTGTCCCATGCAAGTCGTATCCGACAGGTGTTTCCATGCAAACTGGTAATTTTTACATAACAAAGCTGCTTGCTGTGTTGAACTGCTTCTACAACAAAGCCGCCTTCACCAGGAAGCTTGATGTAGGCATCGCGGTCGTAGGCAGGGAACAGACGCAAGATGCCGTCTGAAGAATCCAGCAGCATCAGGTCGATAGTTTCTGTAAAAATACCCATTGCTTCGAAGCCGAAATGACGGCACAAACGATCTGTATATACACGGTGGGGCTGTCCGTCTGCGCCTTGGTGATCTTGATAATCCAGTGCCCAGCGTGACCGTGCATGATAATTAAACATGCCTTGGGGATACATCTGGTAATTGTGCGTATAATAGTGCAATGCAGTACGAAGATTTTCCACAAGCCCCAGCTTTGCAAATGAGATCAGTTCAAGACTGTGTCCGGTCCAGGACATTGTGTCGGATTCTTCCACCGGAAAATGAGGTTTCCAGCGTCCGGGCTTACGGCGGATTGTGCGCAGTGCATTGCGGGCATTGTACCACATTTTGCGTCTGTCTGCGCTTTTGTGCATGCGCTCGCTCCATACAGGCGATTCATCGCTACATACCAGTGCAGCCGGATATACAAAGGATGTTTGAGAGGAGCAAAACGCACCATACCCTCCGGCTTTTTTAACATCAGGTTCGAGGATTTCGGCGTGCGTATCAGAATGAGTGACGAATTTTTTCACCCGTTCGGACCAGCCTATAGAATACACTTCATCGCCAGGATCGTACTCCTCACCACGGAAAAACAGGTTGTCGTATACATACTTTCCGTCCTGTTTTCGTGTAACAAAATCCCGCAGCACCGGAAGCGAAACAAAGTCGATCAATTGAGCAAGCGCCTGTTTGCACCATTCAGCAAGCGGACTTTCCAAGCCAGCTGCCATTTCTACCTGTGGATATATAGGTAAACAGGCTTTCAGAAGGGATAGATCGACCAGACAATCGCGAAAAGCGTATCCATTATGAAATTCATACGGGTGAGAGCGTGGGATATGAAGATGGCCGTTTTCTTCCTTTAGGTAATCTTTCCAAAACAACAGCGTCAGACGCATATAAGGAAGGAGTTTTTCAATCAGAAATGTTTTATCGCCCGTAAAGCGCCAATATTGATAAAACTGCAGAGAGGTTTGCAGGCAGGGATGAATCTGCATTTTATAATAGTCTCCCGGCAAGCCCCGGTTTCCACCGTCGGGTTTTTGCTGATCCTGCGTTACCATACCGCCGCAGCCGTATACTTCCCGGGCCAAACGCTGTGCCGACGGGATCTGGCGCATTTTGTATTCCACATAGGCAAGAAACAAATCAAAATCTCCGTTTTTCACGATTCCAAGATGCGAGGCATGCATATTCCAGTGCAGCCAGCAATCTGCCCATTCCCGCTTGTCGCGATCTCCGCCAAACGGACCATTTATAAAAAAGGCAGGATATTTTCCGCGATAGCAGCTGCGCATATTGTAACGGCAGGCATACCACAAATTTTCGTAATATTCATCCTGGGGTAAAATAATATGTGTGTCGGGCAGTTGTGCCTGATATTGCTGCGTTTTAAGATTCAGCAGCTGATCAAACGAGAGAAGCTGTGCCTGGTGAAAATCGTGCTGTGCGCAACGAAAGCTTTCAGAGGTGTTTTCGCCTATACCCAAACAGATGCGCAGTTCAACTTCAAACGTGTCTGTACCGGGGAAGGTCCGTTCAAGTGTATATTCTCCGATTTGATCGGAGTATTCTTCGCTGGTTCGGATTTCTATCAGATTTGTAGTGTGCAGTTGGTTATAGGCGTAATCGATACGCACAGTGTCCTTTTGCACCATGAAGGAGACGTTGCCAAGACCTAAAAGGGTGTTGGGTTCTGCCTCCCCCCAAATGCGAGGCAAAAAACGCGACCCTAATTTTTCCAGACAAATGCTGCGGCAGGCGGGGTAAGATAGAGTATCTGCATATCGAAGTACAAATACATTCGGTTGTTCACAATAGAAAAAACAAAGCGAAAAGGTGCCAAACTGGCTTTTCCCGCTCATACGGACAATTCCGTCGGAAAGGCCGGTACGGGATATATAATCCTGTATATAAAAAGGATCGAATAATGGCGCACCATGTACCTGAATACTGCCACGCATGGCATGGCGCACATTGGGGGTATCGCGCCCATCCAAACCGGGAGATGGGACGCGATCCAACAGATCGGTGTGCCCAAGTTGGAAACAAATGCGGTCGGATGGGTTCCAAACGGTGGCGCCGCCGCTTCCGTTGCCAACCAACCAGCCTTGCCACCAGTCCTGTGGCGGAGCCTTGTAGATAAGGTCATTTGCCTGATAACGGGTCATGTCTTGCATACGAGATCACATTTTCTCCTTACTTGTTCAAAAAAGCACAGGGCAGCCTGTGCCGGCTGTCCCGTGCTTCTGAAAGATTATTTTGCGTTATAACGGGCCAGGGCGTCGTTGTAGATTTCAACCAGGCGGTCCATCTGCAGCGATTCCAAAGTGGCGAGATGTTTGTCCCACTCGGCCTCAACGTCTTTTTGTCCCATGATGCAGGAAGCTTCAAAGCTCTTGATGTACTCGATCAGATCCAGGCGAAGAACGGCTAGCTCGTCGTTTTCTTCATCGGTGAAAGTGATCAGCGGCATCACAGGATTTGTGGCGGCTTCTACATAACCGCCGCGCTTGTCCAAGTCGGCTTTAATCAGGCTGGTGCCGGAAGCAGGATTTTTGGGGGAATTCTCTTTGCCGAAGCACATGGGGCCGGAGGGGATGGTTTCAGAGCAGCGGAACTCAGCGTAGCTGTTGAACTCTTCGGGCACAGGGTATTTGGTGAGAATGCCCTCTTCGTTGAACTCCCAGTTGTATCCTTCAGGTCCGAAGTAAGCCTCGAAGGCAACGTCAAGACTCTGGTTGTAGAACAGGTCCAGCCATTTGATCAGCGTGATGGGATCTTCACAATCGCGAGTAATGGCAAAATCGCAGGCATTGCGCAGGGTGGTATAGCGCATCTGGGTCATCTTGGTGCCATCGGGACCAGCCAGAACGGGAACTACATCGTACAGGCCGCTTTCGATTTTGTCCTGACCAACAACAGCCCAGCCGCCGTAATCCACAAAGGAGCCCAACTGGCCGGACTGGCCCTTGGAGTTGAAGGTGTTGCTGTCCTGAGTGTAGACCTCGGTATCCATCAGGCCTTCAGTGGCCAGCTTGTTCATGAATTTGATGTATTCTTTGTAGTTGTCGGTGTTGGCAATGGGGCTGAAGGATTCACCGTCATACATCAGGTACATGCCGTCATTGATGGCGGGACCACAGGTGGAGTCGATCACGCCAAAGGCACCCCGCAGCATGTCGCCATAGTTATACACAGGACCATAGCTGAAGGGGATTACATCCTTGCCATCGGCAGTTTTCATTCCCTTCATCGCCTTGAGAACTTCGTAGAACTCATCGGTGGTGGTAGGCATATCCAGGCCGGTCTGTGCCAGCATTTCGGTATTGATAATCAGCTCGGTATAAACAGACTGAGAAGCGGGATAGCCGATCTCGAATCTGGGGAGAGCATAAATGGCGCCATTGCCCGCATCATAAGCTTCCCAAGCATCAAATTCGTCAAAAGCCTTCTTGATGTTGGGTGCATACTGTTCGATCAGAGGCTTCAGGTCAATCAGCAAGCCCTGCTGCCCGTAGGTGTTTGCCTGTGCCAGCGTGAAGTTGCTGTGTCCAAAGAAAGCATCCGGCATATCGGAACTGGACAGGATTACGCCGACACGCTCGGCGGCCACTTCACTGGGGAATTGGTTCCATTCGATGTGAATGTTGGTCTGTTCTTCGAGATCGCTGTAAAACTGCTTGTCTTTGGCCTCGCCCCACATAGAATTAAGAGCAGCTGCAAAGGTGAAGGTAGCGGGTTCGTCCACGATGTGGAAGGGGTCGTTGGAATCCACTGTGATGGATTGGGTTTCGGCAGAAGCCGAAGACGTGGGAGCGGAAGATGTTGGATTGGAAGAGTTGTTAGAACTTCCGCAGCCAACCAGCACACCGGCAGCCAGCGCTGCACTCAGCAGCAATGCGATTTGTTTTTTCATAAGTATCCTCCTTTGTATTTGCACTGCACGGCCTTATTACACGGTGCAGTGTTTGACTTTTTAAGAGATTAGCCCTTAACCGAACCGATCATCATGCCCTTTACCAGATGCTTTTGCACAAAGGGATAGATGGCAATAACAGGCACGCTGGCAACGATGATCAGAGCATATTTGATTTTTTCGGCCAATTTCATCTGCTCCACAAGCTGCAGTGCGTCATCAATAGATCCGATGTCGGCAGTGTTCTGAATCAGAATGTTGCGCAGCACTACCTGCAAAGGATATTTGGCCTGATCCTGCAAGTACAGCATGGGATTCATATACTGGTTCCACATGCGGACGATGGAAAAGAGCACCAGTACGGCGATGATGGGAGTGGACAGCGGCAGCAGAATACGGAAGAAAAAGCGTACATGGCCGCAGCCATCGATTGAAGAAGCCTCATACAGTTCATTGGGAATGGTGGTTTCCAAAAAGGTTCGCGCAATGATGAGGTTGTAGGCGGTGACAGCGGTGGGAAGTACGATGGCCCAAATGCTGTTCATCAGGCCCAGTTCATCAATGACAATGTATGTGGGGATCATACCGCCATTGAGGAACATTGTAAGGGTAAAATACAGGATAATCGGTTTACGTCCACGCAGATTGGGGCGCGAAAGCGGATAAGCTGCGGCAATAGTGGCGCTTACACCAATCAGGGTGCCCACAATCGCATACAAAAACGAGTTGTAGTAACCGCTGTATATCTTTTCATCCTGCAGGATAGCCTTGTAACCGTCTATGTTCAGCCCCTTGGGCAAAAAGAATACCTCGCCACTTCCAATCAGCATCGGATCACTGATGGAGGCAATCACAACGAAATACAGCGGATACAGGATAATCATGGCGAACAGACCCATCATCGTATATAAAATGATGTTGAACATTCTATCGGAGCGGGCCGCAGCACTTAAAGTTTGTTTTTTCATGATTCTTCACACCTCCTTCTTAGAACAAACTGGTTTCGGACATCTTTTTGCACAGCTTGTTAACTGCCAGCAACAGAATCAAATTGATCACCGAGTTGAACAGATTGATTGCGGTGGAGAAGCTGTACTGATAGTTCATGATGCCCATCTTATATACATAAGTGGAAATTACTTCGCTTACTTCCAGATTGAGGGGATTCTGCATCAGGAATACCTTTTCAAAACCAACATTCATGGCATTTCCGACCGCCAAAATCAACTGGATCACAATGGTAGGCATGATGTAAGGAATGTCGATAGACCAGATGCGCCGCATTTTGGAAGCGCCATCCACGATAGCTGCCTCATGTAGTTCGGGGGGGACCGAGGTAAGAGCCGCAATATAGATAATGGCCGACCAGCCGGTATTCTGCCATATTGCAGTAATGATGTAAATGGGGAGGAAGTATTGGGGCTCCTGCATAAAAGCAACAGGATCGCCGCCAAACATAGTCACCACAGCATTTACGATTCCGCTGGTGGGGGAAAGGAACAGATTGACCATACCGATCAAAACCACAATGGAGATGAAATAGGGAACATAGGTAATGGTCTGAACAAATTTTTTGAATTTGAGATTTTGTACTTGATTCAGGAACACGGCGAAAACAATTGGCAGAGGAAAGGTGAACAGCAAAGTTGTCACACTGATTTTGATGGTGTTCCAGATGACAGGCCAGCATTTTGGAGAATTAAAGAATCGCACAAAATGTTTCAGGCCTACCCATTCACTTCCGAAAAAGCCCTCGGCCGGGGTGTAATCGCGAAAAGCAATCTGAATACCGTACAGAGGAATATAGTTGAAGAAAAAAACCAGCAAAACTGCAGGAATAAGAAAAAGATATAAGCTCCAGTTCTGCTTGAAGTATACCGCCGTAGTCATTTTGCGGCGCGCAAGCGGTTGAGTGCGCGGCACGCTTTTTTTCTTAACAGCGTCCATAATGATATTCTCCCTTATCATCCGTTGTGATTTCTGGGGCTGCATCTATATCCGGCCGGTATTGCAGATAACCCAAATCGTTTTTGCAAGGCCTATTGTACGCTGGGAAAAAAGATTTGTAAATCTGTTAATTTTAAGCAAATGTGCGACTTTTTAACTTGCTATATGCGGGATATTCATTGTGCAATTTTTAATTTTTGCGATTGTGCTGAAAAAATGGCTTATTTACAATCGCTTTGCGTGTGAATACACTGAAATTAACAAACTGCATTGGCCGACCCTGCAATTCTATTGATATGCAGCGATGATGTTGGCAGCAGTAAATTAACATAAGGAGGAAAGTGAAATTGCAGAAACCCAATCTCATCTATGTGTTTGCAGACCAGTGGCGGCGGCATACTCTGGGCTGTTCGGATTGCGATCCGGTGTATACACCTCACATGGATGCTTTTTCTAAGGAAGGTGTATTGTGCACGGGGTGCACCAGCACCTTTCCCCTGTGCTCGCCCCATCGAGCCAGTCTGCTTACAGGCAAGTACCCACTGTCTGTTGGTTTTTATACTAACTGCAAACCTGGAATTCCTTTGCGGCTGCAGGATGCTGAATACTGCATGGGGGACATCTTGAAAGCCAATGGGTACCAGACCGCCTATATTGGAAAGTATCATCTGGATGAGCCCGAAGTAAATCATGAGGCTTGTCCTGCATCTGGTGCCAGAGATTGGGATGCTTTCACTCCTCCGGGTGTCCGGCGGCATGGTTTCGATTACTGGTATTCTTACGGCACATACGATGTGCATTTGCACCCGCACTATTGGAGAGATACTCCCCAGATGATCCAGCCGGAACAATGGTCGGTGGAACATGAGACGGATGTGGCGATTGGCTGGCTGGAGTCCGTAGATCGAACAAAACCTTTTGCAGCGGTCGTCAGCTGGAATCCTCCGCACCCGCCGTATGATGAAGTGCCTCAAAAATACTTGGATCTTTATCTGGATTCTCCCCGAAAACGCGAAAATGTTTTGTGCGGCGATTTGCGGCAGCATACCGACAAATCAGGCCGTGAAATGGATCTCGACTCTATTACGCGGCAATATTATGCTGCGGTAAGCGGAATGGATGAGCAGTTCGGACGGCTTTTGGACGCTGTGAAACGACTGGGTCTGGAGGAAAATACAGTTGTTGTGCTTTCCTCCGACCATGGCGATATGCTGGGATCGCACGGATTGCTCGGTAAGCATGTGTGGTACGAAGAATCCATTGGAATTCCCTTTATGGTGAGAGGACCCGGAATCCCGCAGGGAGTATGCGGCAGTGTGTTCGGAAGCCAAGATCAGCTGCCGACGCTGCTGGGGCTTTTGGGAATTGAGATTCCTTCTTGTATCGAGGGGGCTGATTACTCACAGGATATCCGCACGGCTTGTACAAACAATGAGTCGTATACATTTCTGTGCGCCTGTCCGGGCAGTGCCGCTGCTGCGGATGCTTTTGCAAAAGCCGGCAAAAATCCCATTGCAGCCGGTTGGCGTGGAATCCGTACTGCCCGATATACCTATGTTATAGATACAGGGTACGATCCAGAGCCACACATACAGCGTATGCTATATGATTTGAAAGCGGATCCGCTGCAGAAACATCCTGTTGTAGTGGAGAACATAGCAGCTGACGAGTGTGCTGCTCGGTTGGAGGCTGCATTGCGACAGTGGATGCGCCAGCAAAAAGACCCTTTCTGTTGTCATATTGAATGAAAACGCCAGAAGTGGAAAATTCTGTATGTGGTGTATGTTTTCAGATGTAGCAAGGGCAAGTACCGACTTGTTATGAACTTGTTTTTGTTGCTGGTCGGAGGCTTTCTGCTGATTGCAAAAAAAGAAGGGAGAAATGTATGTCTAAGCAAAACCAATTAAGGAGAATTGCAGCAGTTTTGACCCTTACCATGTGCGTAGGCAATTGTTTGCCTGCTTACGCTGCTGCGTTGGAGGAACAAGGTGATTTCTCGGTTCAAACGGAGACGCAACAAGCAGTCTCATCGACGGAGCAGCCGGATGTCGTCCCGACGGAGCAGCCGGATGCTGTCCCGACGGAGCAGCCGGATGCTGTCCCGACGGAGCAGCCGGATGCCGTCCCGACAGAGCAGCCGGGTGCTGTCCCAACGGAGCAGCCGGATGCCGTCCCGACAGAGCAGCCGGGTGCTGTCCCGACGGAGCAGCCGGATGCCGTCCCGACAGAGCAGCCGGATGCTGTCCCGACGGAGCAGCCGCAAACGTCCCAGGAGGTACAGGGCGCTGTACAATCTGATGGGATTGTGTGGCAGGATGGCTTTGAAAATACAGTAGAAGTTTCCAATCCCAAGGTAGCGGCCTATTGGAAAGATAAAATTGCTCCCGCAAACTGGACTGAAATCGGCTTTCTTCCGGCATCTAAGTATAATATTAATTATGAAGTGACAAGTGCGGATAAAATGGAAGGGCAGAATGCGGTACATTGGCGCAGTGACGATGCGAAAGGAAAGCTGACAATTGCGACAATGCTTCCGGCCGGCACACTGGATTATAGCAAAACCTATTTGCTGTGCATGTCGGCGAAACTACAGGATGTTGAACGTGCTAAATCGTACGGTGGTTTTTATTCTCGCGTAAATGTCGGTGCGAAGGGGAATATTGCGGCAGTCACTGGTCCGCAGTGGTATGGTACTACCGACGGATGGATGGAGTATAAATTTACTCTTTCCAACCTTGATGAAATTGCACAAGACAATTCTGGTGTGCTGAAAATATTGATTTTCAACGAATATATGACAGGCGATGTCTGGGTCGATAATATCCGAATCGTGGAGGACTATGAGCTTTCCATATCCGAAAGCGACATTGTTTTGAACGAGGGAGAAACGCATGAGCTGTCCCTGCTGAGCAATGGGGAACCGGCCGATTTTCCCAATCTGAAGTGGACAAGCAGCGATCCAAACGTAGCCACTGTGAGCGAGGATGGCATTGTACATGCTTTGCAGGCAGGTACAGCACAGATTGAAGCGAATGTTGACGACCAGCATACAGCCAGTTGTACCCTAGCAGTGCGCGCTCCTGATAAAGAGCAGCAATATTGCGGTTCTATGCGCCAGAAATGGTCCGACCGTCTGACGGGAAATCCCTATTGGAAGGGAGAAGAAACGCAGCCGGAGTATAAGGACGTTCTGGCATCCACAGATGAACAGGTGACGGAGATTTTGGAGAAACTGGTACAGGGAGATGACAAAATACTTTTTTCGGACCTGAACCTGAAAAAACCTTCCAATCCCAATTCCACCAATACAAAAGATAGCGAGCAATTCGGTACAGCCGTAACACGTGCCAAAACAATGGCAATTGCATGGGCCAGTAAAGGAAGCGCTTATTATCAGCAGCCAGAATTGTTGGAAAAGATTATTTATGTTCTGGAGTGGAACTATAATCACTTCTATAATGAAAAGCTGGATAATAAAGCCATGTTCGGAAACTGGTGGCACTGGTGGATTGGCATTCCGCAGGACCTTGCCACTACATTGATTCTCGTTCACGACGAACTGTCGAACGAGATGCTCCAAAAGCAGGCTGCTACACTGCATCTGTTCAACGAAGATCCGCTGTATATCTACCGTGTGCCCGGTGCGGGCGGCGGCGCAGCTGAGCGCACCGGAGCCAATCTGGCCGATACCTGTCTCGTCTCCATTTTGCGAGGCGTGGCCACCGATGATGCGTCCGCCATTGCCAATGGTGTAAAATACTTTGACCGTATCGTCTATCTTGTGGAGGATGGGGACGGTATTTACGCTGACGGTTCCTTCATTCAGCACAACGATCTGGCCTATACCGGCGGATACGGCGGTACCCTGCTGGGCGGCGCTGAAAAACTGCTTTTCCTCGTAAATAATACTCCTTGGCAAATCAAGACGGAACAATGTGAAATTCTCTATAATTGGATTTGGGATGGCGTTCGTCCCCTGTATGCCGATGGCGCAATCTTCGATATGGTATCGGGACGAGGTGTTGCCCGTCCTAGCGGCAGCGACTATACGCGCGGCCGTGGTATCCTTTCTTCGCTGGTACTTCTGAGCGAATCGGCTCCGGAGGAGATGAAGGACCCGCTCTGTTCTTTCTTGAAAAGCCAGTTGATGGCTGGGGCGGCATATTTGGGGAAAGACACTTACTATGGAAGCATGAAGACCTTTGATGCCACTATGGCAGCATTGGCGATTGTAAATGATCCCTCCATCCCGGCGGATAATGGCGAAGATTATGCAAAAGTATTCGGCGCAATGGACAAAACAGTGGTGCATAATGCCAATTTTTCTTTGGGTATCAGTATGGCATCCGAACGCACGGCGCGTCTTGAGCGCGGCAACGGAGAGAATCTGAAGCCTTGGCATCAGTCAGACGGTGTCACATTTATTTATAATGGAGACCCTGATCAGTTTGCAGACAATTTCTGGAATACAGTTGATCCTATGCGGCTGCCCGGCATTACCACGGATCACAGTACTTGGAATATCAAAAACTGGTATAGCTATTTTGGCAATGGCGCGTTCAATGGCGGCTCCATGCTGGGCGGATACGGAAGTTTTGCCATGAATTATAAAAACTATATCGAAAGCGACAACCCCGATCTTTGCGCTAAAAAAAGTTGGTTTGCATTTGATGATGAAGTGGTCGCACTGGGAACGGGAATCAAAGGAATAGATCCCACACGCACTACGGAGACAATTGTAGATAACAAGAAAGTGCGCGACGATGCGTCCAACAGAATTGTGTTGAATGGTCAAGACTATATGGCTGGGCAGGATACTTCCGAATCTCTGGCAGATGTGTCCTGGGTATGGCTGGAAGGCAATCAGACCTCTGACCATATGGGGTACTATTTCCCGCAATCTGAGCAAATCACATTGACTCGCGAAACCCGTACCGGGAGCTGGAAAGAAATCAATAGTTCGAGCGGCGTAAGCGATGAAAAAATTACCAAAAATTATGTGAGTATTGCAGTGCCGCACATAACAGACGGCGATGATTACGCCTATGTGCTGTTACCGGGCAAAACACAGGCCGAAACGGAACAATATGCAAAGGAACAGAGCATTGCGATTCTGTCCAACATTCCGAATGTGCAGGCTGTGATGGATTCCAGTCGGAAAGCTGCCGGCTTCAATTTTTGGTTTGCTGACAGTGTAAAAGTGCCTTCGATGTCTTTTGAAGAAATCCGTGCAGAAACTCCTTGCTCTGTAACATTGAGAGAACAGGATGGTCTGCTGGTTCTTGGCATTTCCGATCCCACACTCAAGGCAGACAGTGTCACTGTCCGTCTCGTTGGACAGGGCTTGAAGCTGACCGGGGAAAATTCTCGCGTCAATGCGTCTGCCGATTCGGATGGTATTACCCTTACGGTTGATACGCGCGATATGCTGGGCCAGACAGTGACTGCGACGCTTTGTTCTACCACCGCAGGTGATCAGATACTGAACAAAGCTGAAACCTTTGTGAACAGCAGTCCCACTACCGATGATCTGCCTATTGCAGAGAATCTTTTGGAAGAATTGAAGGCTCTTAATGAAAACGAAGTTTCGGATGCGGCGCATCTCACTTCTCTTGTTGAAAGTCTTTCTCAAATGGTTGATGATATGTGCGCAGCCAATGAAGCGATTTTGCCTTTGACTGAAGTGGAAAGTGTAAATGCGGATAATGTTGACACTGTAAAGGACCTACTTTCTGTCTGCGACTCGCTTGAATCGCAACAACGGCAATACTGGACTGAACAGCAGCGTTCTGAGTATGAGCGGGTAAAAAAGCTTCTGCAGGATTATCAAAATACTCCGGTACCCTCTCCAGATCCTACCCCTGGCCCTACGCTGGGCGTTCCCGAGGACAATTCCAATATTACAAGGCCTTCGGAAATCCCTGCTACTGGAGACAATACACCGTTGTTTTGGACACTTCTGCTTGGCGTTGTAGGTGCAGTAGCGGGGAGTCTGCTTTGCCTTCGCAAACGACGCGAGTAAAGCTGTGATGCTGCAAAAAGCCGTTTGCACTTGTATGCGGAAGTAAAACGAGGTGTCTTGCGCAGCTTTTAATGATTTTGCACCGCCTATTTATGGCAGCATATGCGAGACAACAACACTTGACTGAGAGAATCCGTTCTGACAAGGAAGTCGGAGCTTCGTGGCTTGACGCCTGCCCGTTCGAACGCGACGCGGACTCGGCTCCTCTCCGCTCTATTTTCCCGGGGGTCCAACTTGTTATTACAATTTTCGGGGTATTCAATTATTGCCTTCGAATGGAAAATCATATAAAGCGAACTTGCACTGTCACACTACATTTTCGGATGGACGCCTTACACCTGAATTAAGTTATAGAACAAAAGGAGAACGCCATGCATGAACAAGCTGTAGACAGAGCGCAGGCAAAAAAGTGGCTTGACATTGCCTGTGCCATCTTGAAAAACAATCTGGCAGATTTCACATACTGCTTTCAGGCATCAAACAGCGAGAATCAATTCTATGCGCCAAGCGGGAATGTGGAATGGACCACGGGGTTCTGTACAGGAGAATATTGGCTGGCTTATGAGCATACAGGAGATGAAGCTTTCAGAAACGCAGCCCTGTGCCAAGTGGATAGTTTTTATGACCGCATCCAGCGGCGCGTAGACGTGGAGCATCACGATATGGGTTTTCTGTATACGCCGTCCTGTGTTGCGGCGTATAAACTGACCCAAAGCGGGACCGGGAAAAAAGCTGCTCTGATGGCCGCGGATAATTTAATAACGCGATTTCAAGAAAAAGGCGGTTTTATCCAGGCATGGGGGGAACTGGGAGCAAAAGATAATTATCGGCTTATCATTGACTGCCTGTTGAATTTACCTTTGCTGTATTGGGCAACCGATGTGACAGGAGACGAAAAGTATCGCCGCATTGCCCTGATTCATACAAAAACCAGCATTGCCAATTTGGTGCGGGAAGACCACTCTACTTATCATACGTTTTTCTTCGACCCGGAGACAGGAGCGCCTGTACGTGGGTCCACCCAGCAGGGATACCGGGACGGCTCTGCATGGGCGCGTGGTCAGGCATGGGGCATCTACGGCATGGCGCTAAGTTATCGGTACACAAAGGACCCAAAATGCATTGGGCTGTTCAGGGATGTGACGAAGTATTTTGTCGATCATTTGCCGGAGGACCTTATCCCGTATTGGGATTTGGAATTCACCAGCGGCGATGAGCCGAGAGATTCCTCGGCGGCGGCCATTGCGGCCTGCGGTATGCTGGAGATGGCGAAATATCTTCCCGCCGATGAGGCTGCCCATTACGCCGCATTCGCGGAAAAACTGGCACGGGCGCTGTTCGAACGTTGTGCGGTGAAGGACAAAGCACAGTCCAACGGACTTTTGCTGCACGGTGTGTATGCAAAAGCATCCCCCTATAATCCAATTCCGAAGGATCGCGGCGTGGACGAGTGCAACACTTGGGGCGATTATTTCTACATGGAGCTGCTGACTCGCCTGGAGAAAGATTGGGAGCTGTACTGGTAAAGGAGAGACAAAACCAATGTTGGAAAATTTTTGGTGCCCGGATGCAACCGCAGCGGCCAAAGCATGCATGGAACATTGCCGATCTGACGCGGAACGGAGCATTTCCATCGCCGATGAAGTATGCAAAAACCGTTTTACCTTTCGGGACCATTGGGAGATGGAGCGCACCAATTTACCGGTGCAGTTCGGTCCTCAGGAGAGCGACATTGATTGGAAACACGTTCCAGCAGGGGATCCGGAGTGGTTGTACGCCATGAACCGTCATACCAGCTTTGTCAATTTGGGCAAGGCGTGGCGGTATACAGGCAATGTGCGCTATGCGGAAAAATATGGCCGCCTGATTTCAGACTGGATTGATCGGGAGCCGTTTGGCGACGCGACCATCGGAAATACATGGCGCAGTTTGGAAGCTGGCTTGCGTTGCGAATATTGGCTACGGGCTATGAAGCTGTTTGAAAACAGCCCGGTCCTGACTGAATCGCTGAAGACAAAAATTGACAGATGCCTCGCTGAACATGGCAATTATCTGGAGAAAAAATATGGCCTTTTTCATGAACTGTCCAACTGGGGCGTTCTGCAGGATCATGGCCTGTTTTTGCTGAGCGTATATTTTAACAGGGAGGACTGGCGCGCGCTGGCGCTGCAAAGGCTGGACGCAAACCTGCACCGTTCGGTGATGCGGGATGGCAGCCAATGGGAACAAAGCCCCATGTACCATTGCGAGGTTCTGCACTGCGCGATGGATACACTGCTGATTGCCGAACAAAATGGAATAACGGTTTCAGCTCGCTTTAAGGAAAATATCCACCGCATATGTACGGCGCTGGCCGCGTGGCTGACGCCGGACGGGCGGCTGCTGTGCCAATCCGACTCAGACGATACCAACGCGTTGGATCTTGTGGCGGCGGGGGCGGTGCTTTTTGCCGACGGAAGGCTCCGTACCATGGCGGGCAATGCGTTTTTCGAAGAAAATTATTGGGACTTTGGCCCGGAGCGGAAAACGGAACTTGCCGCGCTGGCTGTGCAAATGCAGCACCATGCCAGTTCAGCCCTGCCAGATAGCGGGAATTATCTACTCCGCACCAGCTTTGAACGGAACGCAGGATACGTGCATTTTCACTGTGGCTGTATAGGCTCTGGCCACGGTCATGCCGATTTGCTGCATGTGGATGCAGGAATCGGCGGTGAAGACGTGCTGATTGATTCCGGCCGATATACTTATGTGGACTGCCCAGTCCGTGCGCATCTGAAGCTGCCCGCTGCCCACAATACAACCCGTGTGGACGGGCAGGACTTTACCCGCTATGTAGACAGCTGGTCATATTCCGATATTGCGCTCCCGGTAAAGGGAGAATCCTGTTTTACGGATACAGCGGACAGTGTAAGCGCCATGCATCTGGGATATTTGGAACGCGGTGTGGTAACGGGCCGCAAAGTGGTCTTTCTCAAGGAGCTGGATACGGTTCTGATCTGCGACCAATTTTATGCCAAGGCGGGAGAGGCGCACGCATATGAGGCGTATTTCCACTTTGGACCGGGTGAATGCAGGCTGGAAAACGGATGCGTCTACTGGCAGGGAAAGCAGGCGAGCGCGGTGCTGGCCAATCTGGATGGAGCAGCCTGCAAACTGGGCAAAGCGCCTTATTCCCGGGACTACAACGAGCTGCGGGAAGGCGATGCGCTTACTGTAAAGACGGAAAAATCGGCCGGTTTTGTCAGCATGCTGCATGTTCTGGCGATGGATCGCGACAGCAGGCGTTCCCTTCAGGCTCGGCGCATTCCTGTCACAAAAGCCATCAGCGGAGAGACTTTAGAAAATGCAAAGGCGGAAGCGGTACAAATCGAAAGGGACGGAAAGAGCGCCGTAGTCATTCTGTGTCATGCCGAGGTGATCAGCGCAGTGGATATGCTGTCCGCGGGCGGCTATCATGGATACGGTAAATTACTGGTGTTCACACCACAGACGCCGGAGGGCATCTGTTTGGCCTGGTAAAATGCAGCGGACAACAATTTCCCTGATTCTATCACACAACCGAAAGGAGCAAGAACAATGGACATCCGCTATTCCTGCAACCAGCGGGACTTCAAGCGCTATACAACAGAGGAGACGCGCAAAGAGTTTCTGATCGAGAACCTGTACGCGGCAAACGAAGTGGTGGCGGTGTACAGCCATGTGGACCGGATGGTGACGCTGGGGTGCATGCCCACTACAGAGACGGTACCCATCGACAAGGGCATTGACATCTGGCACAACTTCGGCACGCAGTATTTTCTGGAGCGCCGGGAGATCGGCATCTTCAACATCGGCGGCGCGGGCAGCATCACGGCGGACGGAGTAAAGTACGAGCTGGGCTACAAGGACTGCCTGTACATCACGCAGGGGACGAAGGAAGTGCTGTTCGCCAGCGAAGACGCGGCGAATCCCGCGAAGTTCTACATGGTGTCGGCCCCGGCACACCGGGCGTATGAGACGAAGCTCATCAAAATCGAGGACGCGGCGAAAAAGCCGCTGGGCGCGATGGAAACGAGCAACAAGCGAGTGATCAACCAGTTCGTCCACCCGGACGTGCTGCCGACGTGCCAGCTATCCATGGGCATGACGGTGCTGGAGCCGGGCAGCGTATGGAACACGATGCCGGCGCACACCCACGAGCGTCGGATGGAAGTGTATATGTATTTTGAAGTGCCGGAGGAGAACGTGGTGTTCCACATGATGGGCGAGGGCAGGGAGACGCGGCACATCGTGATGCAGAACGAGCAGGCGGTGATCAGCCCGAGCTGGAGCATCCACGCGGGCGCGGGCACGAGCAACTACACGTTCATCTGGGCGATGGGCGGCGAAAACCAGGCGTTCGACGACATGGACGTGATCCCGACCACAGAGCTTCGGTAAAAGCACAGAAAACAGCCGCGGGCGGAAAGCGCGCGCGGGCAGGAGGGCAAAAAAATGGAAATGAAGGATTTTTCTCTGGAAGGCAAGGTAGCGCTGGTAACAGGCGCGAGCTACGGCATCGGTTTTGCCATCGCGGAAGGCATGGCGAAGGCGGGCGCGACCATCGTATTCAATGACATCCGGCAGGAGCTGGTGGACAAGGGCCTTGCGGCATACAAGGAAGCGGGCGTGGAAGCCCACGGATATGTGTGCGATGTAACGGACGAGGACGCGGTGCAGGCGATGGTGAAGCAGATCGCCCAGGAAGTGGGCGTCATCGACATTCTGGTGAACAACGCGGGCATCATCAAGCGCATCCCGATGTGCGAGATGACGGCGGCGCAGTTCCGGCAGGTGGTGGACGTGGACCTGAACGCGCCGTTCATTGTGAGCAAGGCGGTGATCCCGGGGATGATCGAAAAGGGACACGGAAAGATCATCAACATCTGCAGCATGATGAGCGAGCTGGGGCGCGAGACGGTGAGCGCGTATGCGGCTGCAAAGGGCGGCCTGAAGATGCTGACGAAGAACATTGCCAGCGAGTACGGCGAATACAACATCCAGTGCAACGGCATCGGGCCGGGATACATCGAGACGCCGCAGACGGCGCCGCTGCGGGAGCGCCAGGCGGACGGAAGCCGCCACCCGTTCGACCAGTTCATCATTGCAAAGACGCCGGCGGCGCGGTGGGGCACCACGGAGGACCTTGTGGGCCCGGCGGTGTTCCTTGCCAGCGACGCTTCCAACTTCGTCAACGGCCATGTGCTGTATGTGGACGGCGGCATCCTCGCCTACATCGGCAAGCAGCCTTAAACATGAGGTGAACGATACCATGGTTGAAGAATGTCTCTCGCGTTTGCCGAAGCGACTGTGCAAGGTGTCTGTTTGTCCGCCGTCGGAGAGCTTCGCTGCTCTGCCAAAGCCTATGTTGATGCGCTGGCGCGCCCGTGCTGCATCGGCGTGTGCCACCCGGCCGGCCTCCATTTCGGCTATGGACTGGCTGCGTTTTTTCAGAACCGGAGACCGTGCGAAGTACGAGACGCTGTATTTTTCTCGACGTCGTCGGCTGACGGATCTTGTGTGTGGCATGCTTTCTGGAGAGCCGGAGCGCTACATGGACGCAGTGCTGGATACCGTTTGGAGCATCTGTGAGGAGAGCGCTTGGCAGCTTCCCGCTCACAACGCCTATGTGCGGGACGCGCCTCAGCTCCCCTGGCCTGATGTGGAAAAACCCGTAGTGGATCTGTTTGCCGCAGAGACGGCCGCGCTGCTGGCCTGCACATGCGCGGCTCTGGGCAGCATACTGCCTGAGCCTGTGCACCGCCGCGTGCGGTTCGAAGTGGAGCGTCGTGTGCTTGTGCCATACCGCACCATGCATTTCTGGTGGATGGGCAACGCGGATGAGCCGGTGAACAACTGGACGCCGTGGTGTGCGCAGAACGTGCTGCTGTGCGCATTTGCGCTACCTTTTTCCCAGTCGGTACGCCGTGCCGTTATTGTGCAGGCCGCGCGCTCGCTGGACTGTTTTCTGAAGGATTACGGCCACGATGGCTGCTGCAACGAGGGGGCGCAATATTACAGTCACGCCGGATTGTGCTTGTTCGGTTGCTTGGAACTGCTGTGCTCAGTAGCTCCAGGGGTATTCGACAGCCTGTGGCGCGAGGAGAAAATCCGAAATATCGCATCCTATATCTACCACATGCATGTGGACGGTCCTTATTATGTGAATTTTGCCGATTGTTCGCCCTTGGCAGGGCGGCGCGGCGCGGCGCGCGGGAATATCTGTTCGCCCGGCGCACGGAAAATCCGGATATGGCCCGCTTTGCCGCGCGTGACTGGCGTGCTGGCCTTGCCGCTCCGGATGAGAACGGAGACATTGAGCGCATCAACCTGTGGTACCAGTTTTTGGAGGCCCGCGTCGCGGCGGATATGGCCCGGGAGGCAGATGCTCTCCCGCCCGCGCCGCCCGGTGATATCTATTACCCCAGTGTGGGCGTGTTCCTTGCCCGGCGAGGCGGCTGGTATCTTGCGGCCAAGGCAGGCTGCAACGCCGACAGCCACAACCACAATGATACAGGAAGTGTCATCCTGTACCGGGATGGCAGGCCTTTCCTCATCGATTTAGGCGTGGAAACCTATACACAAAAAACATTTTCACCCCGGCGTTACGAGATATGGACTATGCAGAGCCAGTGGCACAACCTTCCCACCTTTGACGGTGTACAGCAGCAGGATGGCATGGCCTTCCGTGCCCGGGATGTGCGCACAGCCTTTTCAACGGACGCTGCGGAGATGTCTATGGAGCTTTCGGCCGCATGGCCCCCTGAGGCCCGGCTAGGACGTTTCACGCGTACGGCTCGTTTGACGAAGAACGGTTTTACGATGTGTGACGTATGCTCCGGCGAATACGAAATGGCATTTCTCGGCCTGATGCTGTGCGAAAAACCTCAGATTGACGGCTGCCGCGTTCGGGTAGGCACGTTCGGTACGCTGTTTTTCGAAGGGACATGCGGCCCCATAGAAACGGACACACTATCTGTCACAGACGAGCGGCTGCGAATCGCTTGGCCCGCCGTGCTGTACCGCCTGCGCATCCCGTTTACAAACACACTCACGGTCAAGGCCGAATAGCGTCTTTGCCGTATACAATTAAATAGTGTCTATACAAGATCAGGTCAAAACAGTACACCAAATAGCAATGCAACGAATTTGCACAGCA
>ERZ781275.982-NODE-982-length-24008-cov-3.688724_pt1 | contig 24008 bp, 15 predicted proteins | sample MGYA00375853_ERZ781275 | MGnify/ENA primary metagenome ERZ781275 (study PRJEB29790, sample SAMN03653691) | human gut metagenome | host: Homo sapiens | place: USA: Dallas, Texas | collected 2012-07-23 | study: EMG produced TPA metagenomics assembly of the Gut...
CTCCCCCCTCCCAAACCCTCCCCTCTCCCTCAAAGACTTTTGACGTTATCGAATCCCTGTTCGAGATGTTGCTGATTATTATGGAAGAATGGAGTCTTTTCCCCCAAATCGCATACAGCCATAGCCGAGGGGGTCTGGGGGAAATCATTTCCCCCAGCGGGTGCAGGGCAGAGCCCTGCCCGCCGGAGGCATTTCCCCTTAGATGACCTTGTTCAGCGCGTATTCCAGAATTCCCTCGGCTCCGGCTTCGCGGAGCTGGGGGATGAGGTCGCGGACGATGCCGGTGCTGACCACAGTTTCAAGAGAGAGCCATTCGCCGTTCTGGAGCGGGGCAACGGTGGGAGAGTTCAGGGAGGGCAGCAGGGCGAGGACGGCTTCCAGCTTGGCGGCGGGGGCGTTCATCTTGAGGCAGACGAGCGACTCGGCACGCAGTGCGCCCTGGAGGAGCAGATCGATCTGCTCGATCTTGCGGCGCTTTTCCGGGTCCTGCATGGCGGCGGCGTTGGCGATGAGCACCGTGTTCGTCACCAGCACTTCGTCGATGACGCGGAGATCATGGGCGCGGATGGTGGTCTCCGTCTCCGTCACTTCCACGATGGCGTCGGCGAGGCCTTCCACAACCTTGGCTTCGGTCGCGCCCCATGAATAGTTGATGTTGACCGGGATGTTGCGTTCCTTGAAATATTCGGTGCACACGCCCATAAGCTCGGTGGCGATACGTTTGCCCGCGAGGTCTTCGGGCTTCCGGTAGGGGGAGTCGTCGGCAACGGCGAGCACCCAGCGGGCGGGCTTGTTGGAAACCTTGGAGTAGATGAGGTCGGAAACCACCACCACGTCGGCCTTGGTTTCCTTCACCCAATCCTTGCCGGTCAGACCGAGATCAAGCACGCCGTCCTGAATGTAGAGGGGAATTTCCTGCACGCGGCAGAGGCGGGCCGTGATCTCGGGATCGTTGATGTCGGGGAAATAGTTGCGGGGATGCTTGCGCACTTTCCAACCGGCACGGTCGAAGAGATCGATGGTCGGGTCTTCCAGAGAGCCTTTGGGCAGGCCGAGCTTGAGAATGGGATTAGCCATTGTACACCTCTTTGGGATCAAATACGAGTTCGGAACAGCGGGATACCTTACCGTCGCGGAGTTCACGCGAGAAGCAGCTTCTATACCCTTCATGGCAGGCTGCCCCGCCGATCTGTTCGATGAGCAGCACGACGGCGTCGCCGTCGCAATCAAGCCGGATGGACTTCACCTTCTGCACATGCCCCGACGTGCCGCCTTTATGCCACAGGCACTTGCGGCTGCGGCTGTAATAATGGGCTTCGCCCGTTTCGAGGGTCTTTTCCCATGCTTCGGGGTTCATCCACGCCAGCATGAGAACATCAAGGGTTTCCGCATCCTGCGCGACGGCGGCGATGAGGCCCCCAGATTTGCTGAAGTCCGGCGCAAAGGCAAGTGACGATTCCATGAAGTCTCCTTGTGCGTATGTTTTTCAAACGCAAAACGCCACGGACTCCGAGGAGGCCGTGGCGCTTACGTACGCTTGCATTAATGAAGCAGGTCGCAATCGTTGAGTATCTTGGTCAGCTTTTCAAGGTTGTCCGGCATAAGCGGAACCATAGGCAGACGGAACTCGAGATCAAGGCCGCGCATCATGCACACGGCGGTCTTGACCGGGATCGGGTTGGTTTCAAGGAACATGGCCCGGTTGATGGGCATGAGCTTGAAGTGCAGGCGTCTGGCTTCGTCCATATCCCCGGCGAGGGTGGCCTTGCAGAGGTCGGCCATCAGTTTGGGAGCGACGTTCGCGGTCACGGAGATGACGCCGCAGCCGCCCACGGCGATGTGGGGCAGCACGGTGAAGTCGTCGCCGGAGAGGATCTGGAAACCTTCGGGGCACTGTTCCACGAGGTCGGATACATGGATGAGATCCGCGGTGGCTTCCTTGATGCCCACGACATCGGGCACGTCACGGGCGATGCGGGCCACGGTGGGGGGCAGCATGTTGCAGCCGGTGCGGCCGGGCACGTTGTACAGGATGACGGGCATGGACACTTCGGAGCAGATGGTCTTGAAGTGCTGATACAGGCCTTCCTGCGTGGGCTTGTTGTAATAGGGGGTGATGTGCAGGGCGGCGTCCGCGCCGACATTTTTGGCGAACTGGGTCAGAGGGATGGCTTCGCGGGTGTTGTTGGAGCCCGCGCCGGCGATGACGGGAACGCGTTTGTTGACCTGCTCGACGCAGATGCGGATAGCGGCTTCATGCTCGTCGTGGGTCATCGTGGCGGATTCGCCGGTGGTGCCGCAGGGCACGAGGCCGTCGATGCCCTGTTCGATCTGCCATTCGATGAATTCACGGTAAGCTTCCTCATCGATCTTGCCGTTCTTGAACGGCGTCACCAGTGCGGTGAAAGCTCCGTGGAAACGTCCGGTAGTCATAACAATCCCCTTTCGGTACGGTGATGGGTCTGAACGTATCGTAAAGCACGGAGGCAGTAAAGCGGACGGCGGCAAAAAGCGCCGTTCCGGGTTCCGTGCGCCCAACAGTCTTGTTTTACAGTTTTTCCGCACAGCCGCCGTTTCAATGGGCGTTCGCACTCTCGAAACGGCCTTCCGAGCGGCCTCCCCACGGTTGAAAAGAGGGGAGGGAGAGGTGGTGTGTCTTGAGAAGGGAGGGAACCCGTTCGCGGAAGGGTTCCCTCTCCCAACATTTTTACAACAACAGCATTTCGTCCAGCGAAGCCCCGGAGGGTACAGTGGGGTACACGTTTTCGTCGCGCTCGACGATAACGTCGATGATGGCCGTGTTCGGGCTGGCAAACGCGGTGCGGAGCGTGGATTCAAGATCTTCCAGCTTGGCGACGCGGTAGCCTTCGGCCCCATAGGCTTCGGCAAGCTTCACGAAGTCCGGCTGATCCGGGATGTCCACGGCGTTGAGGCGGCCTCCGTAGAAAAGATCCTGGAGCTGGCGGACCATGCCCAGACAGCCGTTGTTCAGGAGCAGTACCTTGACCGGCAGCTTGTTGCTGACAGCGGTGATGAGTTCCTGGAGGTTCATCTGGAACGAGCCGTCGCCGGACACGTCGATGACGAGCTTGTTGGGATAGGCGAACTGCGCGCCGATGGCGGCGGGGAAGCCGTAGCCCATGGTCCCGAGGCCGCCCGAGGTGAGCAGGGTGCGCGGTTCCGTGAAGTTGTAGAGCTGCGCGGCCCACATCTGGTGCTGGCCCACTTCCGTGGTCAGGATGGCCTTGCCTTCCGTGATTTTGTCCACGGCCTTGATGACTTCCTGCGGCTTGATCGTCGTTTCGCCCGGCGTCCAGGTAATGGGCTGTTCCTGCCTCCATTCGTCAAGCTGGCCCTGCCATGCGGCGAAGCGTTCCTTCCAGGGGAGCGGTTCGCGGGCGGCGAGGTGTTCGCGGATGGCGACCAGCGAATTGCGACAGTCGCCCACCACGGGGATACGCACGTTGACGTTCTTGTGGATGGACGTGGGGTCGATGTCGATATGGACGATGGTGGCCTTGGGCGCAAAGGAGGAGAGGCGTCCGGTCACGCGGTCGTCGAAGCGCACGCCCACGGCAATCAGGAGGTCGGCGTTGCTGACGGCCTTGTTGGCGGCATAGGTCCCGTGCATACCGAGCATGCCGAGCCACTGCGGGTGATCGCAGGGGAACGCGCCGAGGCCCATCAGGGAACAGGTCACCGGGATGCTCAGATTCTTGGCGAGATTGCGGAACTCTTCGCTGGCGTTGGACATGATCACGCCGCCGCCGCCGAACAACAGGGGGCGCTCCGCATTGTAGAGCGCGTCCACGACCTTGCGGATCTGGGCGTAATTGGGGCGGTAGGTCGGGTTGTAGCTGCGCAGGCTCACGTCTTCGGGCCAGACGAATTCGGCCGAACCTTGAAGCACGTTCTTGGGCAGGTCCACAAGCACGGGGCCGGGACGCCCGGAACGGGCCAGATAGAAGGCCTGCCGTACGACCTTGGCGAGCTCCTTCACGTCCTTCACTACATAGTTGTGTTTGGTGCAGGGGCGTGTGATGCCCGCAATGTCCACCTCCTGGAACGCGTCGTTGCCGATGAGGCCGGTGGGTACCTGCCCGGTGAAAATCACCATCGGGATGGAGTCGCAATACGCGGTCGCGATGCCGGTCACCGTGTTGGTGGCTCCGGGGCCGGATGTGGCCATGCAGACGCCGACCTTGCCCGTAGCGCGGGCGTATCCGTCGGCGGCGTGAACGGCGGCCTGCTCGTGACGTACCAGAACGTGGCGTAGCTGTTCGCCGTACTGGGGCAGTTCATCATAGATGTCCAGTACGGACCCCCCGGGATACCCGAAGATGATGTTGACGCCTTCGCGAATCAGACACTCGATGAGAATTCTGGCACCGTTCAACTGCATTGAAGAACACTCCGTTCGGTACAAGGTGAAAAGAACACTCCGTCTGTTGTGTATAGCCGTGAGACAGTTGGAGGTCTAGCCCTTTTGCCGGGCTTTCCCCCTTTTTTCTCTCCGGTTTTCGGGCCTTGGGCTCATAAGGAGGCGATTTCCCGTGTAGAGGGATGTCCTTATGCGCTTTTGGCGCGTTGTGAGGAGGGCTCCCCGCCTTTTCTTCAATAGTTTTTGGGGACACACATTTTAACAAGTTTCCCCGTGTATTAGCGTTGAGACGTATTCCGGGCACAGAGGCAGACGACGTCGCCTTCCGTTGTGATCGTGTCCACGGATAGCCCTGCGGCCTTGCAAAGGGCCGTAAGGTTGGCGATGCGGATCGGGAGGCCGTGGAGCGACAAGCCCGTGCCCATACGGAGAGCGGGCTGCCAGAGGAACAGCGTGCCGTTGTCAGCGAGGCGGCGGCTCAGCCAGCGGACGGCGTTGAGAGGCTTCTCCACTTCATCCAGAGGCTTGGTAACGGCGATGATGTGGAACCGGGAAGCGATGTCGGCATCGCGGTAGTCCGCATTGTAGGCGGAACGCAGGAACGCTTTTTTGAGCAACCGCATGAACGCGTCGCCGGATTCGATGGCCGAAAGTTCCCAGCCGGGCCGCGCGGCGTGAAAGGCTTCCAGAAAACCGCCGTCCCCCGCTTCGAAGTGCAGCAGCGTTCCCGTTTCCGGCAGGGGAAGGAGCGTCTCCAGTCGTTTGACGGCCTGATGCGGATGAGCCGCGGCGGACAATCTGGCGGCCGCTTTTTCGTCCAGGGCCGCGACGTATCGGGCCAGTGCCCCGAACCGTGACTTTATGCCGGACAGAATGGACTCATGGGGACTTGTTTTCTTGCGGTTGTTCACGAAGGCGGCGGGCCCGGAGCAGGTTCCGGACAGGGCCCTGCCGGAAGACGCGAGGCAAACGGCGTGTATCGTAGGGTGAGGCATTTGTTTTCCTTTGTTGATGTTCCGTGGAGGACGCGAGGTCCGCAGCTGCGGCGCCCTTTCGGCTGAGGCGGCAGGCTGTGCACTCGCAAAAGCATGGAACGTGCCATTTGCCCTTTCTGGAAAAGGAAGACGCGTACTCTCTTGTTATTAAAGATGGTTCAGCATGAAGGAGAAGATCTCGCCACATTGCGGCAGAGGCTGTTTCGGTCTGGGGACATTACGGAATGCAACCGTCCCCGTGCGGAATGCAATCCCTGCCATAACCAGCGAAGGCCGATGCGCTAACACCGGCCTTCGTTGGTTATGGGGAACCGCTACGGGAGCCCCATGCTCTTCGGGGAGAAAGGAGCCTTTCAGAATTAGTCGAACTTTTTGTTGTTATACAAAAGGTACTTGGAAGCGTTGTAGAAGTCCTGCGCGTACTGGCGCATGTGGGCGGCGCGCTCGGGGTCCGTGTTGAGCAGATCCTCCAGTACGGGGGCGTCCATTTTGTACATGTGTTCGTCGGTTTCGCGGATGTAGCAATAGCCGTTTTCCACAAGCCGCACCGTGGATTCGGTTTCCCCGCCGAGGAACTGCATTTCATCCCGTTTGGTGTCCGGATCGAGGAGGTTCCGCCCCATCGCGTTGTAGCGGTAGGGGATTCCGGCGAGGGACGCCAGCGTGGGGAAGATGTCCGGCTGGCCGCACGGGCGGCCGTCGACGCCGGGCTGCAGTTTGCCCGCAGCGACGAGGCCGGGCGCGTAGATGAGCATGGGCGTATGGTTGCTCTGGAGGCGGCAGGCCAGATAGCCGGGGGACATGTTCAGGGACGTGTCGTTCAGGCCGTGATCGCCGAAAATGGCGAACACGGTGTTGTCAAACCAGGGCTGTTGCCGGGCGATTTTGAAGAACTCGCCGAGCGAGTGGTCGGAGAAGCGGAGCGAGTTGTATTCGTCCGCGCCGGTGAAGCCGTAGTTTTTGAGAATGGCTTCGGACGGCTGTTTGATCTGGAATCCCGCGTTGTCTTCGGGGATGGTGTGGGGGGGGTGGACCCCCGCCGTCTGGATGACCGCCACGAACGGCTTCGGGGATTTCGTGAGCGCGGCGGCCGCCTCGCGGAACAGATCGAGATCGGAAAGGCCCCACACGTCGGTATTGGGGGCTTTCCACGAGCCTTCCTCAAGCAGGTGCAATCCCTCAATGTTGTGGGAGAGGAAGCCCCGGATGTTGGCCCAGCTCGCGCTGCCGCCGATCATGTAATATTTGCTGTACCCTTTGAATTCATTCATCATCAGCGCCTGATCCACCAGTGCCTGATTGCGGGAACTGGTGCCGCCGGAGCGGTTCACGTCCGGGATGCCGGTCATGGTGGTGAAGATGGCGCGGGCGGTGGTGCGCGTCGGCGCGAAGAACAGCGGGTAGTACAGCGAATCCTTGGAGAGGGCCATCAGGTTCGGCGTGGTGTCCTCGGGAATGCCGGTCAGGTTGGGCGAGAAGGACGTGCGCGGCCATGTCATGGATTCCATGATGATGACCACCACATTCAGCGGCTTTTCCTGTTGTTCCGCCGGGATGCCGTGCGCCGTGCGCATGAAGTTGAGCTTTTGCGGATCGGGGTTGGGCACGCGGAGCCATGCCGCGACGCGGGGGTAGCTTTCCCGGGTGGCCTCGATGTTCGGCCGGGTTCCCTGCGCCGCGTTGACCGTATCGAAAAGGTTCTGGATGGGGTTCAGGGCGAGGATGGAGATGTTTTTGTCCACGCTGAAAAAGGCGTTGCTCCAACGCAGCGGGAAGAGGTTGGAGCTGATCTGTCCGTAGCCGAGGAGGAACAGGATCGCGAATGTGGCGACGCTCCATCCGGTGCGGCCTTTCCATCCGAGGCGCGGCGTGGCTTCGTGCCTGGCCAGCGTTTTGCCGAAGAACAGGGCGTACAGCGCCGTAACCACGATGAGCCCGAACGTGATCCAGACGACGGGGTAACTTTCCCAGACCATCGTCCCGGCGATGTCCGGGTCACCGAGCAGTTCGAACAGGCTCGCGTCCACGCGGGTGTGCATGTAGAAGAACCAGCCGAAATCGATGATGTACACGAGCGTGGCCGCGGCGAAAACCGTAGCGTACAACAAGTCGATCAAACCACGGAAGCCTCGGCTGCGGACCAGAAGGCGCTCAAGAGGCGGGATGCCGAGGATGAGCGCAATGGGGATGAGCCCGAGTACGACCATGCGAATATCGAACTTCGTACCGATGTACAGGGCGTTCAGGATGTCGGAAGCGGGGTTCCCGGCCACTTCCGGCCAGAGGATGCCGAGCATGGCTCCTCGCGCCAGCACAAGCGCCAACAGCGTGCCAATAAAAAGGACGCTGAGGGTGCGGATAAACGGGGGGAAGAAAGATGTCTTTTGCATTTTTTTTGTATAGGACGAGCGCGTGAGAATGTGAAGTACCTAGAAAAGGTGGGAAAGCGCACGGGGCGAGGTGCGTTGCCCGCTCGGAATGATAGATCGGGTAAACTTTGGAAGAGCGTAGAGGCATTGGGGAAGGGGAGTTTTTTTGAGGAAAAGCATTCCTTCCCTCAATTGGCCAGCGCGGAGTCCATCCCCTCTTTCCAATGCTGGTCATGCCTATCGGCTCATTACAGTCTTTTCCGGCATCAATGGCCTTTGAAATACGGCAACGTAAAGAGGAAATGCTCCAGGTGGACTATCGCTTTTTCAAGAGGCGGAACGAATTCCGGTCGCCGATGAGCAGGGAGGCGGCGTACACGGCTGCCCCGGCTGGTATGGCAAGGGCCAGCTGCGCGATGTTCGAGGCGTGCCCGGCCCAGAGGACAACGCCATAGGCGCTCCCGAAGGTCAGGGCCGTTCCAGCAAGCTGTACGGCGAGGGAGCGGAGCGGAAGCCGCAGGGAAACCCTGCGGGAGAGTCCGATCCAGAGCAGGGCTGCATTGCACCAGAGCCCCAAGGAGACGCCGAGCGGCGGCCCCCATGCCCCGAAACGCAGGGTGAAGGCGTAACCTGCGGCAAGGGCGACGGCCAGAGCAACGACGGCGGCCTTGAGCGGGAGCCCGCTTTCCAAGGCGTGGCAAGCCGCCAGCAGGGGCCGGGAAAGCGCATAGGCGGGCAGGCCGGGCGCGTAGGCGCACAGGGCAAGCGCCGTGGCGGAAACGGCTTCCGCATCAAAGGCCCCGTGCCCAAGCACAACGGCGACCAGCGGCAGAGATATCGCCGCCAGACCCGCCGCCGCAGGCAGGTTCAGGCCGAGCGACAGCAGCGCCGCCCGCTGGATTTCATCCGAGAAGGCGTGGGAAGGGGCGGTTAGAAGGGAACTTGGGGAAGGGGAGAGGGAACCGTGGGGGGGCTCCCCTCTTTTGAAAAAAGGCTCTCCCTCCTCAAACTCCATCCCCTCACCTTCCCAAGGCTTTTGCAAGCGGGCGCCGGGTGTCGCTTTGGTGTCGTTGCGGGCCGTACGGGAAGCGGAAAGAGGTGGTGGGGGATCAACCTGTTCGGGCTTTTGGGGCAGGGAAAGCGAGGGGATTTCGTAGGAACGGGAAGAACGGGAAAGCCCTTCGGAGGCAGCGAGTTCCGCGAGGCGCGGCGCGGCGGCCATCCCCACGGCGGCGCCGAGCACGCCGAGAGGAAATTCCAGCAGCCGTTCGGCGTAAAACAGGGAGGCCATATGGCCTTCGGGCAGAAGCGAAGCCAGAGCGGAGGCTCCGAGAAAGGCCAGTTGAGGCATGGCGGCCCCAACGATGCCTGCGGGGAGACGGCGGAAGACCTCCGAGACTGTCCGTGCATCGGCGGGCTTTTCCCCTTTCCCCTCTTCGCGCTGGAGGATACGGATTGCCGGTATCTGAGCCAGCCATTGCAAGATTCCCCCGCAGAGGACGCCGCAGGCGACGAGCACGCCCGGCTGCAGCGACGGGTTGAAGGCCGCCAGCAGCGCGAAGCCGATGACGCAAAGGTTGAACAGGGACGGCGTCAGCGAAGGCAGCAGGAAACGCTGCCTGCTGTGCAGGGCCGCCATGCAGCCCGCCGCCATCATGACGCTCCAGATATACGGAGCACAGATACGGAACAGCGTAACGGCCTCTCCAAACACTTCCGGGCGCTCCTCCAAACCCGGCGCGATAGCCCGCATGATGATTCCCGCTCCCGCCATGCACGCCAAAGCCAAGAACCCCGTCCATAAGGCCAGCTTGCGCGTTACCGCCAACGCAAGCCCGCAGCCGGAACCGCCCCGCAGCCGTTCCCGCGTGCAGGCGGCGGTCAGGGAGAGGGACAGCGTACCTTCGCCGAACAGCCGCCGTGCCATGTACGGAATCCGCAGTGCCGCCGTGAGCGCGTCCGCCGCCCCCGAACCGCCGAGCAGCCATGCAATGCCGGCATCGCGCACAAACCCTAAAAGCCGTGAAATGAGCGTCCCCACACCGACAATCAACGTGTTTTTCGAGGAGGAAGACGAGGCGGGGGAATCCTTTTTGAAGAAGGGGGGGCCAGCTTCCCGGCCTTGTTCCAAACGCTCTTGATGCGCTGGAGGAAAACCGTTCGGCGAGTCGTGTTTCTCTGTCATAGGGAACACTCTGGATAAGGGACTGGGTAAGGGGAAAAGTCTTTGGAAGAGGAGGGGGGAAGTTTGAAGGGGGGAGGGGAAACTTTTCTTCAGAAAGGTTTCCCCTCCCCCCTTCAATCCTTATCTCCCCCTACACCTCATATAACTCTTCATACCGCCGCCTGTACTCGGCCCAGCGGCCTTCGCGAATGGCGGCGCGGGCCCCGCGGACGGTGTCGAGGAAGTAGGTCAGGTTGTGGATGGAGTTGAGCCGGAAGGAGAGCAGTTCCTGCGAAACGTACAAATGCCGCAAATAGGCGCGGGAGAACGTGCGGCAGGTGTAGCAGCTGCAGGCGGGATCGAGCGGGCCGTCGTCCTCGGCAAATTCGCGGCGCTTGATGTTGAGCTTGCCGAGCGAGGTGTACAGCGTGCCGTTGCGGGCGTTGCGCGTGGGCAGGACGCAGTCGAACATGTCCACGCCCGCGTCGATGCCTTTGATGATGTCCAGCGGCGTGCCCACGCCCATGAGATAGCGGGGCTTTTCGGAAGGCAGTATGGGAGCCGTATGGTACAACATCTCCATCATGACGTCCTTGCTCTCGCCTACGGAAAGCCCGCCGATGGCATAGCCCTCGAAGTCCAGATCGATAAGCTGGCGCGCCGACTCCGAACGCAGATCCTTGAACATGCCGCCCTGCACGATGCCGAACAGCAGGTTCCCCGCCGTCCCCTTGGGATAGGCGTCACGGCAGCGCTTGGCCCAGCGGGTGGTCATGGTCAGCGAGCGGGCGGTGTAGGTGTGATCCGCCCCGGCGGGCACGCACTCGTCAAGCACCATCATGATGTCCGAATTCAGGTTGCGCTGGATGCTTACCACTTTTTCCGGCGTGAACAGATGCTTCGAGCCGTCGAGGTGGGAACGGAAGGTGACCCCTTCCTCCTTGATGGTCCGCAGGGTGGAAAGGCTGAAGACCTGAAAGCCGCCGCTGTCCGTGAGGATGGGCTTGTCCCACGCGTTGAAGCCGTGCAGGCCGCCGCGCCGCGCCACGAGTTCGTCGCCGGGCCGCAGGTACAGGTGATAGGTGTTGCCGAGGATGATTTCCGCGCCTATGGCGTTGAGATCGTCGGGAGCGATGGCCTTCACGCTGCCAACCGTGCCGACGGGCATGAAGATGGGCGTGTTTACCGGGCCGTGGGCCGTCTGGAGAACGCCGGTACGGGCCGCGCCGTCCGTGGCGTGTATCTGAAAGGTTCCGGGTGTGTTCATTTCACCAGTTTACAGGCTATGAAGGCAGTTGAAAAGGGCTACATCCGGGATGTGCGCGATCTTCAACCGTACCCCGTATGTGAAGGAAAGGGAGAAAGGGCTTTGTAAGCCGAATGCCTTATCAGAAACGTGAAGATACATTCCCGCCGGGCCCTTTTCTCCTTTGGGGAGTTCCCCGAGTGGAAAGAGAGAAATCCGTTACGGGCAGAGCAAACAAAAATTCCGTAATCGACTGTGCCGATTGCGGAATTTTTGTTTGAGCCATTTGGCCTCTCGGAGAGATTGTTCCCCCCGAGGGGCCAAATGTTCTGGTTTTGTTAGTCCAGATCGGCGATGATCGGATTGCCGCTGAGCTCGTCAAGGAAGCGGTCGGGGCGTTCCTTCTGATCCGGGACCGTGATGTCCTGATCCACGTATTCGCGGTAGCCCGTCCCGGCGGGGATAAGGCGGCCGACGATGACGTTTTCCTTGATGCCGCGCAGGTAGTCCATCTTGCCTTTGAGGGCCGCCTCGGTGAGCACCTTGGTGGTTTCCTGGAAGGAGGCCGCCGAGATGAAGGACGAGGTGGTCAGGGACGCCTGCGTGATGCCGAGAACCAGCGGTTCGGCGGTGGCGGGGGAACGTCCCTCGGACATGGCCTTCTGGTTTTCGGCCTTGAACTCGGCCTTGTCGACCTGTTCGCCCACGAGGAAGCTCGTTCCGCCCGGCTCGGTGACGGTCACCTTGCGGAGCATCTGGCGCACGATGACTTCGATGTGCTTGTCGTCGATGCCCACGCCCTGGAAGCGGTACACTTCCTGGATTTCGTCCACCAGATAGGCGGCGAGGTACTTCTCGCCCTTGGTGCGCAGGATGTCGTGCAGTTCGGGGTTGCCTTCGGTCAGCAGGTCGCCGCACTCGACGAAGTCGCCGTCGGACACGGTGATGTGCTTGCCCTTGGGCACCAGGTATTCCTTGGATTCGCCCACTTCCGGCGTGACGATGAGCTTGCGCTTGCCCTTGGCTTCGCCCGCGAAGGAAACGGTGCCCGCGATTTCGGAAACCACGGCCATATCCTTGGGCTTGCGGACTTCGAACAGCTCGGCGACTCGCGGAAGACCACCCACGATGTCGCGGGTCTTGGAGGTTTCACGAGGCTTACGGGCGATGATGTCGCCCGCGAGCACCTGCTCGCCGTCCTTGACCATGATGATCGCGCCGACGGGGAGGCTGTAGACCGCGGGGAGCTGGCCCGCGCCGCGCAGCTTGGGATCGCCGTTTTCATCGCAGACGGATACGGACGGGCGGAAGCTCGTCGTACGGTATTCGATGATGGTCATGGACGCCTGGTGCGTGGCTTCGTCCAGCTTTTCCTGATAGGTCTTGCCGTCCACGAGGTCCGTGAACTTGATGAAGCCGTCCACTTCCGAGACGAAGGGTTCGTTGAACGGGTCCCATTCGGCAAGGAGCTGGCCGTTGCTGACGGACTGCCCATCCGTAACGTGCAGGCGCGCGCCGTTGGGGAGCGTGTAGCGTTCCACTTCGCGGCCCTGTTCGTCGATGATGGCGATCTGCCCGCTCTTGCCGAGCACCTGAGCCACACCTTCGCGGTTCCTGATTTCCTTCACGCGGGTGAGGACCACGCGGCCGTCATGCTGCGCCTCGAAGTTCGAACGTTCGATTTCCTTGGACGCCGTACCGCCGATGTGGAAGGTACGCATGGTGAGCTGCGTGCCGGGTTCGCCGATGGACTGCGCCGCGATGATGCCGACCGTCTCGCCTATATTGACGAGGTGGCGGCGGGCAAGGTCGCGTCCGTAGCACAGCGAGCAGATGCCGCGCTCGGACTGGCAGGTCAGCGCGGAGCGGATCATCACGGAGTTGATGCCCTTGTCGTCCAACGTCTTGGCGACGGGTTCGTCGATCAAAGTGTTTTCGGGGTAGAGCAGGTCGCCCGTTGCGGGATCATACACGGGATAGAGCAGCACGCGGCCGAGCGCGCGCTCGGACAGCTTCTGCTTGACCTCGCCGCCGTCCTTGATGGCGCGGATTTCGATGCCGTCGACGGTGCCGCAGTCGTGTTCGGAGACGATGACGTCCTGCACCACGTCCACGAGACGGCGGGTCAGGTAACCGGAGTTCGCCGTCTTGAGGGCGGTGTCCGCGAGACCCTTACGGGCGCCGTGCGTGGAGGTAAAGTACTGGAGCACCGTCAGGCCTTCACGGAAACTCGCGGTGATCGGGGTTTCGATGATTTCGCCGGAGGGCTTGGCCATCAGGCCGCGCATACCGGCGAGCTGACGCATCTGGTCGGCGTTGCCTCGGGCACCCGAGTTGGACATCATGAAGATCGGGTTGAAGCTGAGGTTGGCCTCCTGCTTGCCGGTCTTCGGGTCGGTCAGGATATCCGTGGAGATTTCCTTGTTCATTTCCGCGGACACGTCCTGCGTGGCCTTGGTCCAAACGTCGACGACCTTATTGTATTTTTCCGTACGGGTGATGATACCGTCGCGGTACTGGCTTTCGATGTTGTCCACTTCGGCGGAAGCGGCATCAATGATGCGCTTCTTGGAATCGGGGATCAGCATGTCCTTCACGCCGATACTGATGCCGGAGCGGGTCGCGTATTCGTACCCGATGGCCTTGATGCGGTCGCAGAGGATGACGCACGCCTTGACCCCGGCGTCGCGGTAGGCGCTGTCCACCAGCTTGGCAATGTTCTTTTTGGTCAATTCTTTGTTGACGTTCTCGAACTTGATGCCGGCGGGCAGGCCGCGCCATACGAGGATACGGCCGGGCGTGGTGTTGGCGAGCTTGCCGTCTTCCATGCGTACCTTGATGCGGGCGTGCATACTGACCTGATCGGCGTCAAGGGCGGCTTCCACTTCCCACGGGGCGCAGAAGACCATGCCTTCGCCCTTTTCGAAGGAACGTTCCACGGTCATGTAATACAGGCCGAGGACCATGTCCTGAGAAGGCACGATGACGGGCGTTCCGTTGGCGGGCGACAGGATGTTGTTGGTGCTCATCATGAGCACGCGGCATTCGATCTGCGCTTCCACGGAGAGCGGGATGTGTACGGCCATCTGGTCGCCGTCGAAGTCCGCGTTGTAGGCGGAGCAGACGAGCGGGTGCAGCTGGATGGCCTTGCCTTCGACGAGCAGCGGCTCGAAGGCCTGGATGCCGAGGCGGTGCAGCGTAGGGGCGCGGTTCAGCAGAACCGGGTATTCCTTGACCACGTCGGCCAGGATATCCCATACGACCAGCTCTTCGCGCTCCACCATCTTTTTCGCGCTCTTGATGGTGGAGGCATGGCCTCTCTTCTCAAGTTCGGAATAGATGAAGGGCTTGAAAAGCTCGAGCGCCATCTTCTTGGGCAGGCCGCACTGATGGAGTTTCAGGTACGGGCCCACGACGATGACGGAACGGCCGGAGTAGTCGACGCGCTTGCCGAGCAGGTTCTGACGGAAGCGGCCCTGCTTGCCCTTGATCATGTCGGACAAGGACTTCAGGGGGCGTCCGTTGGTGCCGGCGATGGCGCGTCCGCGGCGGCCGTTGTCGAACAGCGCGTCCACGGCTTCCTGCAACATACGCTTTTCGTTACGGATGATGATGTCGGGAGCCCCGAGTTCCATCAGGCGTTTCAAGCGGTTGTTACGGTTGATCACGCGGCGGTACAGGTCGTTCAGGTCGGAGGTGGCGAAACGGCCGCCGTCGAGCGGAACGAGAGGGCGCAGTTCCGGCGGAATGACCGGGATGACTTCGAGGATCATCCATTCGGGGCGGTTGCCGGATTCGAGGAACGCTTCCACGACCTTGAGGCGCTTGGTGAGCTTCTTCTTTTTGGTCTGGGACTTGGTGGTCTGCGATTCTTCGCGCAGGAGCACCTTGATTTCCTCAAGGTTCAGCTCTTCGAGCAGGCCGCGGATGGATTCCGCGCCCATGCCCACGGTAAGGGCGTCCTCGCCGAAATGGTCGATGATCTGGAGGTACTGGTCCTCGGAGATGACCTGCATCTTCTGGAGGTTGGTGCTGCCGGGATCGAGCACGATGTACGAGTCGAAATAGAGCACCTTTTCCAGATCGGCCATGGTCATGTCGAGCAGGGTGCCGATCTTGGAGGGCAGGGTCTTGAGGAACCAGATATGGGCGACGGGCGCGGCCAGTTCGATATGGCCCATGCGTTCGCGGCGCACCTTGGAGGCAATGACTTCAACGCCGCACTTTTCGCAGACGATGCCGCGGTGCTTCATGCGTTTGTACTTGCCGCAGTTGCATTCGTAGTCCTTCACCGGGCCGAAGATCTTCGCGCAGAACAGGCCGTCGCGTTCGGGCTTGAACGTACGGTAGTTGATGGTCTCCGGCTTCTTGACTTCGCCGTAGGACCATTCGCGGATGTTCTCCGGCGAGGCGATGGAAATCTGAATCGCCTTCAGATTGCGGATTTGGCTCGCATTGGCGTTGGCCGAGCTGCGAACCGAGAAGAGATCGTCAAGACTCATATATATGTACTCCCTTTTGCGGGTCAGGCGCCGGAGAGGCAACGGCCCGTAAAGGACCTCCGTCTCCGAACCCTACCCCCATCCCCTCAAAACCGCTGTCTTGAGGGTTGGACGTAATGAAGGGTCTCTTAACTGGGAGGGCCTCCGCTTTCTTCCTTCTTCCGTTCCGGGGGCTGGCCCGGCACAAAAAATTCAGGAGAGAAAGGGGAGGGGTGCGGGGAAAGGAAAGGCTTTCCTAATGAAAGGGCTCTCCCTTCCCCGCGATGGTATCTATTCGTCAGCCATGTCCTGCTGCTGTTGCAGGTACTGCTGGTGTTCCTCTTCGGCGAAGCCGACGCGCTTGGGCCTCTTCTTGCCTTCCTCCTGATGGAGGGTGACGTTGAGGCCGAGGGACATGAGTTCCTTGACCAGAACGTTGAAGGACTCGGGGAGCCCGGCTTCGAGGAAGTTGTCGCCCTTGACGATCTTCTCGTACATCTTCACGCGTCCCGTCACGTCGTCCGACTTGACGGTGAGGAATTCCTGCAACAGGTAGGAAGCGCCGTAGGCTTCGAGGGCCCACACTTCCATTTCCCCGAGACGCTGGCCGCCGAACTGCGCCTTGCCGCCCAGCGGCTGCTGGGTGACGAGGGAGTAGGGGCCGGTGGAACGGGCGTGGATCTTTTCGTCAACGAGGTGGTGCAGCTTGAGGTAGTACATGACGCCGGTGGTCACGCGGTTCTCCAGCTTCTCACCCGTGCGCCCGTCATAGAGGACGGACTTGCCGTCGTCGTCGAGGCCGGCGCGGGACAGCCAGTTCCAGATTTCCGATTCTTCGGCACCGTCGAACACCGGGGTGTACGTGATGATGCCGTTGCGCAGCTTCAGGACGGACTTGCGGAATTCCTCGTCGTCCATCGCATCCACTTCGGCGGAGATTTCCGGCGAAGCGAAGATGTCCTTCACTTCGTCGCGCACGGACTGGAGGGCGGTGCCCTTGTCGACCATTTCCGCGAGCTGGCGGCCCAGTTCGCGGGCGGCCCAGCCGAGGTGCACTTCCATGATCTGGCCGATGTTCATACGGGAAGGCACGCCGAGGGGGTTCAGCACGATGTCCACGGGGCGGCCGTCGGCGAAGAAGGGCATGTCCTCTTCCGGCAGAATGCGGGAGACGACACCCTTGTTCCCGTGACGGCCGGCCATCTTGTCGCCCACGGACAGCTTACGCTTGATGGCGATGTGAACCTTGACCATCTTGATCACGCCGGGGGGCAGATCGTCCCCTTCCGTGACCTTTTCGCGCTTGGAGTCGTAGATCGACTTGATGTACTCGATCTGGTGATCGTACTGCACAAGCAGTTCGCCGACGTTTTCGTTGACTTCCTTGCTCTGGAACAGATCGGCCAGCTTCTTGACCGGCAGGGCCATGAGCAGCTCTTCGGTCATGGCGGCACCGGCTTCGGCCAGCACTTCGCCCTTCTTGTCGCCGAGCAGGGTCGTGGCGATCTGCTTGCCGTCGACGATGGGGAGCAGGCGTTCACGCATCCGGCGCGTGATGGCGCGGATGTGATCCTGTTCCTTGGCGTCGAGGCGGCTGATTTCGTAGTCCTCGATGTTCCTGGTGCGCTCGTCCTTTTCGCCGGAGCGACGGTTGAACACCTTCACATCAATGACCGTGCCTTCAACTCCCGGCGGGACCTTGAGGGACGTGTTCTTTACGTCGCGGGCCTTGTCGCCGAAGATGGCGCGCAGGAGCTTTTCTTCCGGGGTGAGCTGCGTTTCGCCCTTGGGCGTGATCTTGCCGACGAGGATGTCCTCGGGCTTCACGGGCGCGCCGATGCGGATGATGCCGCTCTCGTCGAGGTTGCGCAGCATTTCTTCGCCCACGTTGGGAATATCGCGGGTGATTTCTTCCGGTCCGAGCTTGGTGTCACGGGCCACGACTTCGAACTCTTCGATGTGGACGGAGGTGTAGATGTCTTCCTTCACCACGCGTTCGGAGATGAGCACGGAGTCTTCGTAGTTGTAACCGCACCAGGGCATGAAGGCGATGAGCATGTTCTTGCCGAGCGCGAGGCCGCCATCATGGATGGCGGGGCCGTCGGCGAGCACGTCGCCCTTCTTCACGATCTGGCCGGGCACGCAGGAAGGCACCTGGCCGAAGCAGGAGTTCTGGTTGGACTTGTGGAACTTCAGCAGATCGTAGGCGCGCACGCCGCCCATGTTGGGGTACAGCGCGGGATCGTCGTAGGCCACGATGATGCGGTTGGCGTCGGCATAGTGGACCACGCCGGAGCTTTCCGCGAGGATGCACGCGCCGGAGTCGCGGGCCACATCCACTTCCATGCCGGTGCCCACAAGGGGGCGCTCGGAACGGAGCAGGGGCACGGCCTGGCGCTGCATGTTCGAACCCATGAGCGCGCGGTTGGCGTCGTCGTGTTCGAGGAACGGGATGAGCGCCGCGGAGATGGACACCATCTGGCTCGGCGAAATGTCCATGAGGGTGATTTCCTCACGGGCAGCCATGAGCACGTCGTCGCCAACACGGGCGGTGACGTAGTCGTCCACGAGACGGCGGTCGGCGTCGACGGCGGCGTTGGCCTGCGCGATGACGTGGCCCATTTCGCGGGAAGCGTCGAGGTGCACGAACTCGTCGGTCATATAGCCGTCGCGGATGACGCGGTACGGCGTCTCGATGAAGCCGTAGTCGTTCACCTTGGCGTAGGTCGTCAGGGAAACGATCAGACCGATGTTCGGGCCTTCAGGCGTTTCGATGGGGCAGATACGGCCATAGTGCGACACATGGACGTCTCGGACTTCGAAACCGGCGCGTTCGCGGGTCAGACCGCCGGGGCCCAGAGCGGAAAGACGGCGCTTGTGCGTGACTTCCGAGAGGGAGTTGGTCTGGTCCATGAACTGCGACAGCTGCGAGGTGCCGAAGAATTCCTTGAGCACGGCGGCCACGGGCTTCGGATTGATCAGGTCGTGGGGCATAAGCGTCGCCACTTCCTGAATGCTCATCCGTTCCTTGATGGCGCGTTCCATGCGCACGAGGCCGATGCGGTACTGGTTTTCCACCAGTTCGCCCACGAGGCGCACGCGACGGTTGCCGAGGTGGTCGATGTCGTCGGCGGGGCCGTGGCTGTCCTTCAACTGGACAAGCACCTTGATGGCGTCGAGGATGTCGTCGTCGGCAAGGGTGCGCAGATCGGCGTGATCGGTCTTGTTCAGGCGCTGGTTGAGCTTGTAGCGGCCCACGGGCGACAGATCGTAGTAGTCGCCGTTGCGGAACAGGTTGTCGAAGAACGACGCAGCGATTTCCGGGGTCGGCGGGGAGCTCGGACGCAGGCGGCGATAGATTTCTTCCTGCGCTTTTTCCATGGTGGGCGTCTTGTCCTGCACCAGGGTGTCGCGGATGGAGGAAGAGGTATCGGTACCGCGGGTGTGCAGCGCGGAAATGGTCGTGATCCCGGCTTCGCGGCACGCGTCGAAGAGGCCGGCGGTGATTTCGTCGGCGGCTTCGGCGAGGATTTCACCGGTGGCGTTGTCGACCAGATCTTCGGCAAGGAACAGGCCGAGGGGCGTTTCGGGGGCCACTTCGATCTTTTCGACGCCGGCGGCTTCCATCTGGCGCCACGCGCGCTTGGTGATGGGCTTGCCGGCCTTCACCAACACGTTGCCTTCCTTGTCGACGATGTCGGCAAAGGCGGCTTCCTTGCGGTGCAGCTCGGGATTGAAGTGCCAGGAGACGCGGCCGTCGTCCTCAAGCTCGTAGATTTCTTTCTTGTAGAAGCAGTCCAGGATTTCGGTCTTGCTCATGCCCATGGCTTTGAGCAGAATCGTGGCGGGCATCTTGCGGCGGCGGTCGATGCGCACGTAGAGGATGTCCTTGTGGTCGAAGTCAAAGTCGAGCCACGAACCGCGCATGGGGATGACACGGCAGGAGTAGAGCACCTTGCGGCTGGTATGCGTCTTGCCGCCGTCGTGCTCGAAGATGATGCCGGGGGAACGCTGCAACTGGTTGACGATGACGCGCTCGGTCCCGTTGATGATGAAGGTTCCCTTTTCGGTCATCAGGGGCAGGGTGCCGAAATAGATGTCCTGTTCCTTGATATCGCGGACAGTACGCGCCTCGGTCTCATCGTCTACATCATAGACGACAAGGCGGACCTTGATGCGTACCGGGGATTCGTAGGTAAGACCCTTGGAGATGCATTCCGCCTGATCGTACTTGGGCTCGCCGACTTCGTAGCTGACGAATTCGAGGCTGGCGGTACGGTTGAAGTCTTCGATTGGGAAGACAGAACGGAAGACCCCTTCCAGACCTTCATCAGGGAGACGTTCCGTACGTCCCTCCTGCATGAACTTCCGGTAGGAGTCCACCTGCAGGTTGAGCAGGTGGGGAATCTCCACCTCAACCTTGATCTTGCCAAATTGTTTGGTAAGCTGACCCATCATTTCACCTCTGAGAAGGTTGGTCGGCAAAAGCCGGAACGTGCTCGGGTTGCGCGCTCTCGGAATCAATCATGTATAAAAAACGCAACAAGGTCGACAACATAGTTACCCTCCAGAAGATCCGGAGGGCTGTTGTCGACTGATGATACCCGTGTTAGTTCAAAAAATTGGAACAGATACCACCTCTGGTTCGTGTCGCGTGAATTCGAAAAGATAAGAAGGAATCGTCATAAAGGCAAGCTTTTTTTCCTCACGAAGCGAAAAATCTTCATTTGGGGCATGGTTTTTGAATAGTGGAAAGGCTGTGAGCCTAGGGAAAGGGAGAAGGGGATTCCTTGCCGGGAGTCTGTCCCTCCCTTTCTTCGAGGCTTCTCCGTTCATCCTGTAAGGACTTTGAAACGGGCGACAGGCCGCTTCCGTCCGGCGACTGAGTCCCTAAAAGCGGCATACCGCACCTCCCCTCAGCTTTGCCAAGAGGGGACTTTCGCCATAGAAGGAAAGAGAACCTTGGTATAGGTGCGGGGGCGCTCGGCATGGGGCACCAAGATATGAACGGGAGATACCGGGCAGGAGGCTTCCTTTCCTTTTTCCCTCGAATGTTCTGGAACGACCAGAGAGGTACGCATGGACGGTCCGTTTATCGTTTTTTTCCTCGCACTGGGGGTGCCGCTTGTTTTCGGAGCCTCTATTGGTACCGCATTCAGAGGACGTTCCGGCAGGAGATTTGGGGGCGTCACTCTTGCGCTCGGGCTTGCCGGTCTGCTTTGCGGAGGTTTGGCCTTCACGATATGCCGTGACGGTTACGGGCTGTTCGCCTGGGTGCTGCTGATGCTGATGGCCGGAGGTGTTGCCTGTTTCGGAGGCGGCTGCTGGCTGGCTGCGCGTCGGAAGAGGCAGAGTGGGGAGGAGCCTCCGTGGGACTGGCGGAAACGCTGAACAGAGCGCCGTTTTCCCTTTTTTCCCCGACCTCTGTAACCCTTCCCATGAGCTCCGAAGTGTGTTTTCCTACCCCTTTTCCGGAATGCCGGTGCCTGTGAGCAAGCCTTGGCCTCTTGTCCCGTTTCCCTGCATTCACCGCCGCTCTTTTGCGGTCCCACTCCATAAAGGGAGAACGAGGCACCCTGCTTCATCTTTTAATGGGAGGTACGCATGGACAGTGTTTTCGGCATGTTCTTTTGGACCTTGGCCATCATCGCTTTTGGGGCTTGCATCGGTGCAGGGCTCAGAGGGCGGCCCGGGAGGCTGTTTGGCCTGACCATCCTGAAAATCGGGCTTGCCGGCCTCTTCGTCATGTTGCTGTTCGTGGACAGTTTTCCCCACAATGAAATAATCTTGTGGCTGTTGCTGATGCTTATGGCCGGTGCCCTCGTCTGTTTCGGCGGTGCGTGCTGGCTGGCAGCGCGTTCTATGGGGAAGGATGATGAGCCGCCGGGGCAGGATTGACGGTAACACTGAGGCCCGCCTTTCCCCTTTGTTTTTCCGGCCCTTTCCCACATGCTCTTTGTGGTGAGGGCGCCCAAGATCCCTTCTTTTTCCTTTCCGGCAGGAGGGGAGGCCGGGCATCGGCTATCGGCCGGATATCCCGCTTTTCTCCAATGGCTCTGGGCAAGTTCTCTTTCCGATACGCTTCGGAATCACCGGCGCCCTCCTTTGGGATCCGGAAACGCTGCGGACAGGGATTCAATGGGGCGAAAGTCTAGAAAGAATGGAGAATTGGAGGGTGAGGGTGAAGCCTTTCTTCTGAAAGGTTCTCCTTCCAATTCGTGCAATAAAAAAGGCGGCACGGGGAAAACCCGCACCGCCTTTGAAAGCGCGTATAAAGTGAACTTACTTCACTTCAACTTCAGCGCCGGCTTCAACCAGCTGCTTCTTGGCTTCTTCAGCTTCTTCCTTGGACACGGCTTCCTTCAGGGTGGAGGGAGCGCCGTCAACCTTGTCCTTGGCTTCCTTCAGGCCGAGGCCGGTCAGAGCGCGGACAACCTTGATGACGCCGATCTTGTTGGCGCCGGCGGACTTCAGGATGACGTCGAATTCGGTCTTTTCTTCAGCGGGAGCAGCGGCTTCAGCGGGAGCGGCCACCATCATGGCAGCGGCGGGAGCGGCAGCGGACACGCCGAACTTTTCTTCGAGTTCCTTGATGAATTCGGAGAGTTCGAGCACGGTCATGTTAGCGATAAATTCAACAACTTCTTCTTTGGTAACGGCCATGGGATTGCTCCTTTGAGACTTTGGCTTGGGTGTTTAACGGGTTGCCTAGGCAGCCTTTTTCTCTTCGATCGCCTTGAGGGCGTACATAAGAGGACGAACCATGTTGGCGAACAGGGAGACGAAATTGGTAGGCACGGCGTTCATGGTGCCGAGGACCTGACCAAGGAGTTCCTGCTTTCCGGGCAGCTTGGCGAGAGCGTCCACCTGGGCGGCGGAGAGCATCTTGCCTTCGAGGCTGGCGTGGCGAACAGTAAACAGCTTGCTGGTCTTGGCAAATTCGGAAACCGCCTTGGCGACCGCCACCGGATCCTGAGAGGTCAGGGCGATGCCGCAGTTTTCCTTGAACATGTCCTTAACGGAATCATGCATACCATCGGTGAGGGCGATGCGGGCCAACGTGTTCTTGACGACGAGATACTCGCCGCCGCACTCATAGAGTTTCGCACGGAGCCGCGTCAGCTCTTCCACCGTCATCCCCTTGAAATCTGTCACTACCACAAAAGAGGCAGCGTCGGCTTTCGCCTTAATCTGCGCAATCAGGGCAGCTTTTTCAGATCTATTCACGTGAATCTCCTTCACGTTAGGGGTTGCTCGAAGATTCGTTCAAAATCTTCGCAGTGGAAAGCCGAGCCAAAGAAAGCGTCTGAGCAGGCATGATTGAGGGTTTCCCCGCCTGCCGTCTTCGACTCGAATTCCCAATCCATTGCCAAAAACGGTCCTAGCGGACCGTTTTTGTTCTCAAAGGGGTTAGCCTTCGATGAACTTTTTGATCAAGGTCATATCCACCTTAAAGCCGGGGCCCATCGTGGTGGAGACAGCCATGTTCTTCATATAGGTGCCCTTGGCCGCGGAAGGCTTCAGGCGGTTCACGGTCTCGACGAGAGCCTTGAGGTTGCCAAGGATCTTTTCGGGGCCGAAGGAAACCTTGCCGAGGGGGGCGTGGAGCACGCCAGCCTTGTCGACCTTGAAGTCGACACGCCCGGCCTTGAGTTCCTTAACGGCAGTGGCGACGTCGAAGGTCACGGTGCCGGTCTTGGCGTTGGGCATCAGGCCGCGGGGGCCGAGCACACGACCGACCTGGCCGACGAGGGCCATGACATCGGGAGTGGCGACGGCGGCGTCGAATTCCAGCCAGCCTTCCTTGATCTTCGCGACGAGCTCTTCCGCACCGGCGATGTCGGCGCCGGCAGCGCGAGCTTCGGCTTCCTTTTCGCCCTTACAGAACACGGCCACGCGGACGGTCTTGCCCGAGCCGTTCGGCAGGCTCACGGTGCCGCGGAGCTGCTGATCGGCCTGACGGGTGTCGATGCCCAGGCGGAAGTCCGCCTCCACCGTCTCGTCGAACTTCGCGAACGAGACCTCCTTCACGAGGGCCATGGCCTCGAGGGGGGCGCGGGTCTCCTCGCCGACCTTCTCGAGAGCGGCGCGATAGTTCTTGGAAAGCTTCGTCATGGTTCTTCCTTTCGTGGTGAGTAGCGAGCGCCCTCGGCGCCCTTCCACTGCGTTCTATCGAACAACGGCCGCCTTTCCGGCGGCCGGTCATTCCCTACGTCGGGCAGCTGGAGGCTAGTCTTCCAGCGTCTTGCCCTGAAGCATGGCCGCGACCTTCTTGGAGGGCACGTACTTGATCTTCATCTCGCGACCCTCGATGCGCACGCCCATGCTGCGAGCCGTGCCGGCGATGATCTCCATGGCGGCCTCGATGGTAT
>ERZ781275.984-NODE-984-length-23980-cov-3.402257_pt1 | contig 23980 bp, 24 predicted proteins | sample MGYA00375853_ERZ781275 | MGnify/ENA primary metagenome ERZ781275 (study PRJEB29790, sample SAMN03653691) | human gut metagenome | host: Homo sapiens | place: USA: Dallas, Texas | collected 2012-07-23 | study: EMG produced TPA metagenomics assembly of the Gut...
GCATTCTACTATAAACTGCTCGAGAAGCAGCCCGAAACCCTCGAACTTTCCAATCAGAATTTACTGCGTTATTTAGAGCTGCAGACAATAAAACAGCGTGATGGCACCAAGCCAGAAATACCGCTGCCCTTTGAAAAAATACCCCTGTATTTTAGACGTGCTGCCATCAACGCAGCCATCAGTATGTACAGAAGTTATATGGGCAAGCTAAAAACCTGGGCAGAAAAACAAATTAAAAATGAAAAGCCAAGCCCGCCAAAGCGCCTGCACATGTCCATGCTCTGCTACAAAGGCATGTATAAGGACTTTGACGAGAAAAGCATTCTGCTCAAGCTCTACACTGGCAGAGCCTGGGCCTGGGTTAAGCACCGGTATACCGGCAGACCTTTTCCTGAAAATGCCGAGCTCATGAGTCCGACTGTTGTCATCAAGAAGAAAAAAGTCATGCTCCATATCCCCGTCAAGGAGATCGTGGAGGATGGCAGAACCGCTAAAGCGCGCGTAAAACAGCACGAAAGTTTTGTCGCTGTGGCACTCACCACCTCCGACAGCCTTGCCGTTTGTACCACCATACAAGCTGACGGTCGCGCCAGCCACCCTTATTTCATCAAGGGCGGAAAAGAACTGGCACACCGTAGGAAGCAGCTTCTGGGATATACCAAACGCAGCAGCGCACCAGAGAATGTGAATGGCCGCCCCAACGCAAAATATTATCAAAAAATCACCCGCGTCACCGACCACTATGCCCATGAAGTCTCAAGGAAAATCGTTGACTACGCCGTCCGTCAGAGCGCCAAACTCATTGTCATGCCCGGCTACAGCAATAGCTTCGCCAAAGGCACACTGCCATACCTTAAGACAAACGTCATGGACTTCATCGGTCGTCGGATCATCCGTTACACCAGTTACAAAGCCTGGCAGGCCGGCATTGTCGTCACCTTTAACAGTGTGGGGAATGCCAAAAAAGAATGCTACCATTGCGGCAGCGTGATCTATAAATACAATGCCGAATATCAACCGCCAAGCCAAAACTTTTACGGCGGAAAAAACTTCCGGTGTAAGGAAGGTCATAAGGGCAGCACAGCCCTGAACACTGCCAGAAATATTGGTAAAAGTTTTTATGGCGCTTTTTATGAAAAGGCTGGTTGATGGTCTTGTCTGTATAAATAGATGAGTAATGTTTTAATAATGAAATTTTAGTTGTTGTTTAAATCCTGTGGAGAAATTCATGGGTGTGCTCTTCGTCTATAGGACCAAAAGTACGGGTTTAGCACCACCTGTTTTTATTTCGCGTCGCATTGTGGTTGGTTTCTTCCTTATATATATTGAAGAAAGTAACTACAATGCGATGAAAGTAAGGATCAAAGGATCAGTTAATGGTCATGAGTGCTACGAGTTTTAATAACAAATTGGATTAAATTATTTGTAGGGAACGGTGCCCTCACCGTTCCGCAAAGAGGAACTATCATGGAAAAAGAAGAAAAAATATACCTTTCCTCGCCCCACATGGGCGGCGAGGAAATGAAATACATACAGGAAGCCTTTGACACCAACTGGATCGCCCCCCTGGGTAAAAATGTCAACCAATTTGAAAAAGAAATGGCAGCCTATGTAGGTGTTAAGACAGGCGCCGCCCTGTCCGCCGGGACAGCCGCCCTGCACCTTGGCTTAAAAGCCCTGGGAGTAGGGGAAGGCGACGTAGTCTTCTGTTCCAGCCTGACCTTTTCAGCCAGCGCCAATCCGGTTATCTACCTGGGCGCAAAGCCCGTTTTTATCGACAGCGAACCCGAAACCTGGAACATGAGCCCAGAAGCTCTTAAAAAAGCCTATGAGAAATATCCCAATCCCAAAGCTGTGATCATTGTGGATTTATACGGACAAGCCGCCGACTATGAAAAGTTGTCACCCCTATGTAAAGCCCACCACACGCCAATACTGGAAGATGCCGCCGAAGCCTTAGGCGCGACTTACCAAGGCCAGAAATGCGGCACTTTTGGCGATCTGTCCGTTCTATCCTTTAACGGCAACAAGATCATCACCACCTCCGGCGGCGGGATGCTCCTTGGAAACAATGAAGCCCTTATCCAGAAAGCCCGCTTCTGGTCCACCCAGTCCAGAGAGAATGAACGCCACTATGAGCATAAAGAGCTGGGCTACAACTACCGCATGAGCAACATTGTTGCCGGTATCGGAAGGGGACAGCTAAAAGTGCTGGAAGAAAGAGTCGCAAAGAAAAAGCAAATCTTTGAGGCCTATCGAGAAGCTTTTAAAGAAGTCAAAGCTATTGAGATGATGCCCATTTCCGATAAAGGCAAACCCAATTACTGGTTGAGCTGCATGACCTTAAAAAAGGATAGTAAGGTAAACCCAATAGATATCATGCATGCTTTGGAAAAAGAAAATATCGAATCCCGGCCTGTCTGGAAGCCCATGCACTTGCAGCCTTATTTTAGGGCTTATGATTTCTTCAGCCATTGTGATCCAGAGAATGAACAGAGCATCGCAGAAGACGTCTTTAATCGAGGTGTCTGTATGCCAAGCGATACTAAAATGACCGAGGCAGACCAGCAGCGCATCATCAACATTATCAAAGTATTGTTTTAGAAAGCCCAACTAAGAGGTTCAAAATGATTTATCAGAAATACATCAAACGAATACTCGATATCACCCTGTCCGGCGCGGCCATCATCGTGCTGTCACCCGTGATGGGTGTCACAGCTATCTTGGTTAAAAAGAAGCTGGGAAGTCCGGTCATCTTCAAACAGAAACGGCCCGGCAAAGATGAAAAAATCTTTACGATGTATAAATTCCGAACCATGACCGATGAGCGGGATGAAAAAGGCGAGCTGTTACCGGATAGTATTAGAGTGACCAAGTTTGGAAAGATGCTTAGGAGTACCAGTTTGGATGAACTGCCAGAGCTATTTAATATTTTTAAAGGAGATATGAGTGTTGTGGGGCCAAGGCCTTTATTGGTGCAGTATCTTCCCTTATATAATGAAAAACAAAAAAGACGGCATGAAGTAAGACCCGGCCTTTCCGGACTGGCACAGGTCAATGGCCGCAACGCCATTACCTGGGATGAGAAATTCAACTACGATGTCGAATATGTTGAAAAAGTCAGCTTTACCCTCGATGTCCGTATTGTTTTAAGAACCATCATCAAAGCCTTCAGGCAGGAAGATATCAACGCAGGAAGCGAAGTGACGATGGAAGCATTTACAGGAGAACCATCATGATCAAAGATCTGGCCATCATTGGTGCCGGAGGGTTTGGACGCGAAGTCGCCTGGCTGGTCGAGCGTATTAACAGAGAAGAAAAAACGTGGAATCTAAAAGGCTTCATTGATGATCAGCAGCCCATTGGGACAAAGGTCAATCAATACACCGTCATTGGCACCACAGAAAACATCAAACAATCTGAAAAAGATTTATATGTCGTCTGTGCTGTCGGCAATGCAAAAACCAGAAAAAGGATCATACAAAGTCTGGAAAACACCAAGACAATACACTTTGCCACCGTCACTGATCCTTCCGTTATCCATTCCGACGAAATTACCATAGGAGAAGGGAGCATCCTATGTGCAGGTACCATCCTGACAACCAATATCACCATCGGAAAACACGTCATCATCAATCTGGACTGTACCGTAGGCCATGACGCTATCATTGAGGATTATAGTACCCTGTATCCAAGCGTCAACGTTTCAGGCATGAGCACTATTGGTAGAGGAAGTGAGATCGGTACAGGTGTGAATATTATACAGGGAAAAACGATTGCTCAGGATGTCATTGTTGGTGCAGGGAGCGTTGTTGTGAAAGATTTATTAGAATCTGGAACCTATGTCGGAATACCGGCAAAGAAAAGAGTTTAACCTTGAATATATTATTTTTAACCTTGCTAGATTTTAGTTCATTAACAGAGTCCAATATATACACCGACTTACTACGTTGCTTTTCTGGTAAAGGCCCAAATATCTATGCCATTTCACCATCCGAAAAAAGAAAAGCGCGACAGACAGAAGTATTGATCGACCAAAACGTTCAGATATTAAAAGTCAAAATCGGCAACATCACCAAATGCGGCTTAATCGAAAAAGGCATCTCAACCCTCAGAATAGAAGCCCAGTATATTAAAGCCATCAAAAAGTATTACGGCGATGTTCGCTTTGACCTGATCCTGTACTCAACACCACCGATCACCTATGGAAAAGTTATTGAGTATGTAAAAAAAAGAGACAATGCGCGAACCTATCTTTTGCTAAAGGATATCTTTCCGCAAAACGCAGTGGATCTGGGCATGTTTTCCTCAAAAGGGTTGCTCCACACCTTTTTCAAACGCAAGGAGAAAAAGCTCTATGACCAGTCTGACTTTATCGGTTGCATGTCTCAAGCCAACGTGGATTACCTCTTAAAACACAACTCATGGATCGACCCGAAAAAAGTAGAGATCTGCCCCAACAGCATTGAACCGATAACCATTGAAAAAGATGAGACAATAATCCGGAAGGTCCGCGAAAAATACAGCATTCCCATGGATAAAACCATTTTTATCTACGGCGGCAATCTTGGAAAGCCCCAGGGTATGGAGCATATCATCGCATGTCTAAAAGCCTGCGCTGACCATCCGCATGCCTACTTTGTCATTGCCGGCTCAGGAACGGAGTATCCAAAACTAAAAGCTTTCTTGGATCAAACACCCTTATCCAACGTTCAGCTTTTATACCAATTGCCAAAAGAAGACTATGAGCTGCTTGCCAACACTTGTGACGTAGGCTTGATTTTTCTAGACCATCGCTTCACCATCCCCAACTTCCCGTCACGTCTCCTGTCTTACATGCAGGCATCTATGCCTGTATTAGCCTGTACCGATGTCCACACCGATATCGGGCTGATCATTGAACAAGGACAGTTTGGTTACTGGTGTGAAAGCCAGGAAGCAGAAAGTTTTAAAGAAAAAATTGATCAGATGTGTGCAGAAGAAGAAAAACTTTCCGAGATGGGCGAAAATGCAAGGGCTTATCTAGAAGCCCAATATACTGTTGATCAGACTTATAAAATTATTATGAAACATTTTGAACAGGAAGGACCAGAAAATGTTTGAAGGAGAAACCCTACTTATCACCGGAGGCACGGGCAGCTTCGGCCACGCCGTGCTCAACCGCTTTTTAAAAACCGACATCAAAGAAATCCGCATCTTTTCAAGAGATGAGAAGAAACAGGATGACATGCGGCATGAATATCAGGCCAAATGTCCAGAGCTCAGTGAGAAAATAAAATTCTATATTGGCGATGTGAGGAACCTGCAGAGTGTGAAGGACGCCGTACACAACGTGGATTATATCTTCCACGCCGCCGCCTTAAAACAGGTGCCCTCCTGCGAGTTTTTTCCTATTGAGGCCGTCAAGACCAACGTTATCGGCACTGACAACGTGCTGACCGCTGCCATCGAAGAAGGCGTCAAAAAAGTCATCTGTCTGTCCACCGATAAAGCCGCCTATCCCATCAACGCCATGGGCACCTCCAAGGCCATGATGGAAAAAGTCTTTGTGGCAAAAAGCCGAACCGTTGACCCGGAGAAGACCCTGATCTGCGGCACCCGCTACGGGAACGTCATGTGCTCCCGGGGATCCGTGATTCCTCTGTTCATCGAACAGATCAAAAACGGCCAGGCCCTGACCATCACCGAACCCAAAATGACCCGTTTCATCATGAGCCTGGAAGAAGCCGTGGAGCTCGTCCTCTTCGCCTTCGAGCACGCCGAGAATGGCGACATCATGGTCCAGAAAGCCCCGGCCTGCACCATCGAAGTGCTGGCACAGGCCGTCAGAGAACTCTTTCACGCCGACAACGAAATCAAGATTATCGGTATCCGCCACGGTGAAAAAATGTACGAGACCCTTCTGACCAACGAAGAGTGCGCCCACGCCATCGACATGGGCGACTTCTTCAGAGTGCCCGCCGACAAACGGGATTTAAACTACGATAAATATTTCAAAGAAGGCGACCAGAAACGCACCGAGCTCACCGAGTTCAACTCCGACAACACCGAGCTCTTAAATGTCAGGCAGGTCAAAGAAAAGCTTTTGAGTTTAGAATACATCCGCAATGAACTCGCCGAATGGGAAGCGAGGTAAAAACATGAAAATACTCATCACCGGCGCCAGAGGATTCATTGGAAAAAACCTCATCGCCGAGCTTAACAATATCAAAGAAAAGAAAACAAACCGATATCCCGGCATCGATCCTGACACCCTGGAAATCCTGCCCTTTGATGTGGACACCGATCCCAGTCTTTTAGAGACCTATACCCAGGAATGCGACTTCGTGTTCCATCTGGCCGGCGTCAACCGACCCAAAGACCCGGCAGAATACAAAGCCGGCAACTTCGGCTTTACCAGCACATTATTAGATTTATTAAAAAAGGCCAACAACAAAGCCCCCGTCATGCTCGCCTCCTCCATTCAGGCCGCCCTGGACAACCCCTACGGCACGAGCAAAAAAGCCGGAGAAGACCGGCTCTTTGACTACGGCCGCGAAAACAACGTCAAAGTCCTCGTCTACCGGTTTCCCAACGTGTTCGGCAAATGGTGCCGGCCCAACTACAACAGCGCTGTGGCCACCTTCTGCCACCACATTGCAAATGGACTGCCTATCCAGGTCAACGATCCCGAGGTAATGTTGCATCTCGTCTACATCGACGATGTCGTCGAAGAGCTGATCGGCGCCCTGTGCGGCAGAGAACACCGGGAAGAAAAAGAACAAGTCAAAGCCTTCAAAGACGATGTCATCAACGTTGTGAAAATCAACAGAGAACGCGTCGCGGCCGGAAAGCAGTTCTGCACCGTGCCCGTATCCTACAAAGTCAAGCTGGGAGACGTCGCCGAGTTGATTCAATCCTTCAGAGAAGACCGCGAAAAGCTTCAGGTGCCCGACATGTCCGATGCCTTCACCAAGAAACTCTACGCCACCTATCTGAGCTACCTGCCAGAAGACCAGTTCAGCTATCCCTTAAAAATGAACGTGGACAGCCGCGGCTCCTTCACCGAGTTCATAAGAACCCCCGACCGGGGCCAGGTATCCATCAACATCTCAAAGCCCGGCATCACCAAAGGCCAGCATTGGCACCACACCAAAAACGAAAAGTTTCTGGTCGTGAGGGGAAAAGGACAGATCCAGTTCCGGAAAGTCATCAACGACCAGGAAGATGGAGAAAAAATGAAAAGAGAATCTGTCATCAGCTATCACGTCACCGGCGAGAAGCTCGAAGTCATCGACATCCCCACCGGCTATACCCATAACATCATCAACGAGGGCGAAGAGGACATGATCACCGTCATGTGGGCCAGCGAAGCCTTCGACCCCAAAAAACCTGACACCTATTTTTTAGAAGTGTAAAGACCAAAAAAAGAAGTATAAAAGTAAGTTTAGCTCAACAGAAACAAATAAAAAAGAAAGCAAAAAGAAAAGATGGAAAAACTCAAACTCATGACCATTTTAGGCACACGGCCCGAGATCATAAGACTCTCCGCCACCATCAAAAAATGCGACAGGTACTTTAATCATATCCTCGTCCACACCGGACAAAACTGGGACTACACCCTCAACCAGGTTTTCTTTGAAAACCTGGGCCTGAGAGCCCCCGACCACTACCTGGACAGCGTGGGCAAAGACCTGGGCGAGACCATGGGAGGCATCATCGCCAAGTCCTATGACATCCTGAAAAAAGAAAAGCCCGACGCCCTGTTAGTCCTTGGCGATACCAACTCCGCCCTGTCCGCCATCAGCGCCAAGCGCCTTAAGATCCCCATCTTCCACATGGAAGCCGGCAACCGGTGCTGGGACTGGAACGTGCCCGAAATGGTCAACCGCACCATCGTGGACCACATCGCCGACATCAACCTGCCCTACACCGAGCACTCCAGACGCTATCTCCTAAGCGAAGGCATGGACGGAAAGACTATCTTCGTGACCGGCAGCCCCATGCGCGAAGTGCTCAGAGACCATGAGCAGGAGATTGAGCAATCAAATGTCCTGAAAGAATTAAACTTAAAGCCTAAAGGATACTTCCTGCTCTCCGCCCACCGGGAAGAGAACATTGACAATGAAGACAACTTTATGTCCCTCATGGAAGCCGTCAACCATATCGCCGAAAAGTATCAGAAGCCTGTCATCTACTCCACCCACCCGAGAAGCAAGAAGATCATCGAAAAGCGAAACTTTAAATTTCATCCTCTGGTGACCAACATGAAGCCCTTCGGCTTCTTTGATTACAACAAGCTTCAGAAAAACGCCTACTGTGTGCTCTCCGATTCCGGCACCCTGTCCGAGGAGAGCGCCATGCTGGATTTCCCAGGGGTACTCATCAGAACATCCACTGAGCGCCCAGAAGTCTTAGACAAAGGGACCATCGTCATCGGCGGAATCACCGGAAGAGAAGTGGAGCAGGCCGTGGAGCTGGCGGTACAGATGGATGAAAACCAGGAAGAGACCGTGATGGCCGAGGATTATGCGGACACCAACGTGAGTGTGAAGGTGGTGAAGGTGATCCAGAGTTATGCGGGGATTGTGAAGAAGACGACATGGAAAAAATAGGAGAAAACATAAATGTTCTGGTAATCAGTAATAATTGTTTTAGTAAAACCAAAAATAATGGCAAAACGTTGGCATCTTTTTTTAGAGATTGGGATTCCATAAATATATCCCAGTTATACTTTAGTTCTGAGATACCTGATGATGAGTATTATATGAATTATTTTAGGATATCAGATAAAGATGTATTATACAACTGTATAACAAAAAGAAAAACTTGCGGCAAAAGAGTTGATTTAAAAAAGCAGGAAGCATATTCTCAAGATAAAAAAAAAATTATTGTAATCAATGAGTTAACACGTTTAATTAGAGAATATTTTTGGAGAAAATGTGAATGGGAAACGAAAGAATTAAATGATTGGATCTTATATAATCAGCCTAATATAGTGTTTTTTTGTGCAGGTGATTCGATTTTTGCATATAACATAGCGATGAGGATAGTAGATAAATATCATTTAAAATTAGCGATTTATTTTACAGATGATTATATTATATCAAAAAAATCAACTTCTCCCTTCTTTAAGGTGCGTAGAAGTTTATTAAAAGATAAAATGAGTGAGTCAATAAAAACTTGCGATGCATTTTTTACGATATCACCTAAAATGAGAGAAGCTTATAAAAAAGTATTTAATAAAGAAAGTCATTTGTTACTTAATTCCACAAATTTACATTCCGAAAATAAAAATGATCAATCTAAAGAAGATTTTATATTGGTTTATGCTGGAAATTTGTGCTATGGAAGAGAAAGAATTATAGCTTATTTAGCAAGAGCAATAAAGGAATATAATAATAAGTATTATCCTCGAAAAGTAAAACTAAAGATTTTTTCTGGTGAAAAAGTATCTAAAAAAACCATAAGAAGAATAACGGTAAATGATACTAGTGAATTTTGCGGATCGTTAGATAAAGATGAATTAAAAAAACAATTAAACAATTGTAATATGGTAGTTCATGTCGAATCCTTTTCAAAAAGAGAAAAAAATATAACGAGATTTTCACTTTCAACGAAAATTTCAGAATTAATGTCTTTAGAGAAGTGTATTTTAGCTATTGGACCTGAAGATATTGGGTCTATGGAGTATTTAGCTTCATCTGCATATTGTATAAATGATTTAAAATTTTTAAAACAAAAAATTGAGAATATTTTAAACAATACAGAAGAACAAAATATTTTAGCACATAAGGCATATAAAAAATATCTGACTGATTTAGAAAACAAAAAAAATGAATTTAAAACTCTTTTGACTAAAATAGTTAATTAAAAAATGAATAATAGGTTAAGGCGTGGTTTGATTGCCAATTTTTAATGTTTGTTTTACTAAAGGTTAAGATGGTTTTATTTGAGTGTAAATTAAGTGAAAATATATTAAAAATTGATTATTGAGTAGGGAAGTTTATATGAAGATATTATTTATAAATCATAGTAGCAATTTTATATACGGAGGGACGAAAAGCTTAGTCCAAATGTTAAATAATTTATATAAAGAGATAGAGTATGATTTAGTGTTACCAAAAAGTCTGAAAACTATTGATGAAACTCAAAATATTGAGGATTTTATAAAAAAAAGACCTGGAAAACTTTTTCGATGTTGGCTTCCCTATAAAAAATGCTATTTAAGTCATAAATCAATGTCTTTAAAAGGTAAAGTAGCTACTTCTATTCAAACGGCAATGTATTATTTAAATAAAACAAAGATAAATAAAATTATTAAAACTGGATCTTATGATATTATATATATTAATTCATTGATAATGTATCCGATTGTAGATAATAAAAATCGTTATTTTATACATATTAGAGAAATTTTTGAAGGAGATCATAGAGAGTATAGACATATTTTAAAAAAGCTAAAAAATGCGGTAGGTGTTATTTTTATTGACACCGGAACTGAAAAACCATTTATTGGTAAATTAAAAAATTATATTGTGCTAAATAATCCCTTTGATATGAGCGGTGTCATAGATATAGATGAAAATTTAGTGGAAGATGAACTCGGAATAAAGACAAAAGATAAAATTGTTTTTTCAGTGATTGGTATGATTACAGAAGGTAAAGGGATTGAGTTCATTATTAAGGTTTTTATGAAAATAAATAATCCGGATTTATTATTATTAATAGTAGGAAATGAAAAAAATAAATATGCACAAAATTGTATTAAAAATGCTAAGCGCGATAAAAGAATTAAATTTATTGGAGAGATCAAAGATATAAATAAAATTTATAAAATTACTGATTGTGTCTTAAGAGGTGATGAAAAATTTGGTATTGGAAGAACTATATATGAAGGATTATATTCTGGGTGTAATGTCATCTTACCAGGAGATAAAAATAAAGACACAATATTTGATGAAGAACTTTTTTTAAATAGAGTTGGATTTTATTCGCCACGGGACGAGGAAGAGTTATTTTTGAAAATAAATATGTTTGCATTTAAAGTTCGAGAGAGGAGTTGCAAATCCAATATAGATAAATATTTAAAGGGATGGAGTAATTATGTTTATTCAATCGAATAGTAGAAGTATTAGGAATGAAAAATATAAAGAGTTATTGGTTTTAGTTACGCTACTGTTTTCATTCGGTTTATTTATAATAGGAATTTTATATCAAAATTCCGTTTTGCTTTTTTATGCAATATTAGCTATATTTTTTCATAATATATTATATACATTTACAGGCAATAAAGTGCGAATTGTATTTTTAGCTTTTCATATAACATTTTTTACTTTTTTGTTAGGGAAACTAGTTTTTTCTTATTTTGGAGGTAAAGGATTTGGATTGATTTTTTCTGAGAAATCAATGGAAAACCATGTTTTTGTATTATTATTTATTAGTTTGGTATTTTTGTTGTTGGGGAATGTCTTAGCTTATAAAAAAGATTTTAATCTTTTGGTTAAAATAAGAGGGAATAGTATTGAAGCTGTAAAAAAAGTTCGAAAAGTCAGTAAAATTTTCTTTTTTATAGCCTACATCCCTTACTTTATCCGGTTATTTGAGAGAATCGTTTTTGTGAATAATAATCAATATATAGATTATTATTCAAGTTTTAAAAGTCATCTACCATCACTATTTGTAATGATATCTGAAATGGCAATGATCAGTTTTTTTGTATTTTTAGGGACAAAACCGTCTAAAAAAGAATGTAGGGTTCCAGTTTTTTTGTATTTGCTTTATGGAGTATGTTCACTTGGTTTTGGTCAAAGAAACATTTTTGTTCTTAATTTTTTAATAGTTTTAATTTATTATTTTTTAAGAAATTCTGAGGATAAAAAAGAAAAATGGTTAAGGAAAAAAAGTCTTTTGCTTTTTTTAGTGCTAATACCATTTATGATTAGCTTTTTAGAAATTTACTCCTACACCAGAGCAGGAATAAATACATATAATTATTCGATTACTAAAAATATTTCGGATTTCTTTGAATCACAAGGAGGAAGTATCCATATAATAGAATATGCTGAACATTTTAAAAAAAATTTTCCGACAGGAATTAAGTATACATTTGGACCCTTAGCGCTTATTTTTAAAAATAATGCACTTGTTTCAATGATTTTTTCAAGCAATATATACACGAATAATACGGTCGCAATGGCGTTAAATGGTGAGATTTTTGGACAAACAATTTCTTATTTAATCGATTCTAGAATTTATTTGTCAGGAGGAGGGTTTGGATCTTGCTATATTGCAGAAATATTCCATGATTTCAGTTATATAGGAGTAATTATAATTAATTTTGTTTATGGATTTTTAATTGAAAAAATTCCTGATGTATTGGCTAAGAGTAAAAATGTTTGGGTTTCAGCGATTTTTTTAATGTTTACCCATGGTATATTATATGCACCACGTGATTTAGCGTTGAATTTTTTATCAAGTACATTTACAATAATTAATTTATTAACGCTTCTTTTGATATATATAACAAGTAAAATAAGGTTTAAATATGAAAAATCTGAATAAAAAAAAGCGTTCTTTAGTTGTATTAACAAATTCTTTTCCTTATGGAGATGGAGAAAAATTTTTGGATACGGAAAAAATGTATTTTAAAGATCGGTTTGACGAAATATACTATTTACCATGTTGTTGTTTGCAAGAATTTTATTTACACAAACAAGAAAACACCCTCTTACCGGATAAACCCATTTTAAAATATTTAGAATTTTTCAGAGTACCTTTTAAAAGAGAGTTTTATAAGGAAATAAAATTTTTATTTAAAATGGGTAAACTTGAATTAAAAACCATAAAAAGCTTAGCTGCATATATCATTACAGGCAGCTATAACTTTCGATGTGTAAATAATAAATTAAAAAAATTAGAAATTAGCAGAAATGATTTGGTTTTTTATTCTTATTGGATGACTATTCCTGCGTATACGGCAACTCTTTTTAAAAGAGAATATAAAAATTGTAAATGTATAACAAGATGTCATGGAATAGATTTATATGAGTTTCGTCATCGGAAAAATTATTTACCATTACGGAGACATGTCTTTCAAAATTTAGATGAAATATATTGTATTTCATGTGATGGAATAAGATATCTAGAGGAAAAGTATCCAGAATTTAGAGAAAAGTTTAAATTATCAAGATTAGGGACGATCAATACTAATGACTTTAATAATAAACGAGGAAATAGAGATACTTTTAAAATCGTTTCTTGCTCAAGCGTCATAGAGATAAAACGCATTGATAGAATAATTGACGCGCTTTCTGAAATTAGAGAAGTTAATTTAGAATGGACTCATTTTGGAGACGGGAAACTTTTATGTCAGATACAAAATTATGCTGAAGAAAAACTTCCCGCAAATATAAGATATAATTTTATGGGGTTTTTTAGTAATACCGAAGTGATGGAATTTTATAAGACAAATGAATATGATCTTTTTATTAATACAAGCGAAACAGAAGGAATCCCTGTTTCGATTATGGAAGCGATGTCCTTTGGAATTCCAGTTGTCGCAACGGATGTTGGTGGTACAAAAGAAATTGTTATAGACCGATATAATGGAAGATTATTGAAAAAAAATTTTCAAATTCGAGAGCTTAACGACTTGATTTTTTTCTTTTTGGAAATGAATAAAATTACTTATCAACAGTATGCTCGAAATGCTTATTCTTTCTGGTTGAAATATTTTAATGCCGAAAGGAATTATAAAAAGTTTATAAGAGATATAAGTGAGAATAAATGTGAAAGTAGTAAGAATTAAAACTTTACTTCAAAAAGCGAATAAAAGAGGTTTTTTTCATATCGTTATAAGTTCTATAATTGTAAAAATAGTAAGCTTTTTATCAGCAATTTTCTTGCCTAGATTTTTATCCAAGTACGATTATGGTGTTCTAACATATATTGATACGATCCGAAATTATGTCCTGTTACTTAATGGGTTTGGAATTTCTACCGCAACACTTCGATATTGTGCTCAAGATGCAGAAGATTCAAGAAAAAAAGGATGGTTTATAACTACTTTAGCTATAGGAACAATCGTGGATTTAATATTGATTATTGTCAGCATTGTGTTTTTTGCTACGGTTCCTTTACAGTTTTCAGAAGCCAGAGAGCTTCTAATTTTATCATCTTTATTACCGATCTTTCTTTTCTTTTTTGAGGATATGCAGGTGTTTTTAAGAGCATGTTTTGAAAATGGAGCATATGCAATTGTTTCGTTAATATATTCTGTACTACTGGTATTGCTGCAAATTATTTTTGTTATCTTTTGGAACCTTAAAGGTGTTATTTTTGCACGCTATATTGCTACAATTGTATCTGTTATGATAACATGGCTATTTATAAAAAATTTAAAAACATATAAAAATACTATTCTTCTACCTGAAAAAGAAGAAATCATAAAAATAATTAAATTTGGTATTGTCATGATGTTTACAAATGCGGCTTCATTAATTATGCAGTTGAACGAAACATTTATTGTAAGTCTCGTTTTAAATAATGCAGAAACTTTAGCGGATTACAAAATAGCTACATATATATTGCAAATATCCTTACTTCTATTTCAGACTTTATTAATTTTTATTATGCCATATTTTATTAAACATATTGGTCAAAAACAATGGATTTGGAATAAATTCAAACAAATTTCATTTATAAATGCTTTAGTTATGATACCTTTACATGTTGTTTTAATTATTTTTTCAGCACCTATTATAAATTTTGCATTTGGGGAACAGTATGCATCGGCTACAGAAATCATGCAGGTTTTATTGGTTGCCTCACTTATACAAGCTGTTTTAAGGGGGATTCCGGGCAATATATTAGGAGGAATAGGCGATGAAAAGTTCAATTTTAAAGTAAATCTTATTTTTGTTGTCGTTCATTTTGTATTGGACTTATGGTCAGTAAAAACATATGGCATTATGGGAGCGGCAATGGCATTGGCGTGTGTATACTTTTTGTCGGGAACAATTACAATTATTCGTTTATATAAAATATGTCATTCAGTTTAAAAAGGAAAATCATAATGACGAAATTATCAAATAGGGACAGGCAATCAAATATTGAGTTACTAAGAATAATTTGTTTATTTATGGTAATAGTTATTCATGTTTTTGGGTCCTCGATAGCAGCTGATAATGGATGGAGTATCAATAAAATGTGGATGTTGACATTTTATTCTTTTTCACGTGGAAGTGTAAATGTATTTATTATAATTAGCGGATACTTTTTGTTTAAAAAAGAAAAGAGAGGTATTCGTGATCTATTTAATAGAGTATTACTTCCTGTTTTACAGTATTTGCCAATGATTTTAATCGTAGTAATTGTTTTTTTCAATCTTAAAATGCATGAAATAGCAAAATTACTGTATTCTTTTATATCACTTACAGGTTTATTCTTCCATTTATGGTATTTAGTCGGTTATGTATTTATGTTTTTACTCATGCCATATATGAATATTATTATTAAAAAGATTAATAAAAAGCAGAGTTTGATACTCATTATTATTTTAGGGTCAATATTAATTTTTTTATCCAGCATTGATGATATAGTAGGCTTTCGACTTTTTTATGGATACACAGGAAGGTCTTTTACTGAGATAGGCGCCTTCAATATTGTCAATTTTGTTCCCTTATATTTTGTTGGTGCAACAATAGGCAAATATGAAATTAAGATTAGACATACTTTAATTAAATTTATCTTTGTAGGTATAATAGTTGTGTTATTAACATCTTTATATAGTAATGGGTATTTACCGGTAGCCTTTTTAAAAGCTTTTTTAACAAATTCTTTATTTGGAAGTGAATTTTTCTTTTTACGAAGCTATTCTGAAGTATAATAATATTTTTATTATTATGATGTCAATATATTTATTTTGCTTTTTTAAAGATATGCCTTTGAAATATTCTAAAAAAATTAATAAAATAGCAGGGTTTGTAGAGGGTGGATATATTACTCACACAACTATTTTATCAATATTATTTTTTTTGCTTTTAAACGGAGCGGCATTTTTTCCTTATTTTGGGAAGACAACAGATTCTATACCTTTACTGATAGCTATAAGTTTTATTACGTTTGGTACATCTATTGGCATTGATTATTTATATAGAGAAATTATAGTTAATAATACAATAAATAAATATTTTGAAAGGATAAAAAATAATGAAAAATAATATTTTGTCTGCTGTAGTGGATAGGGATATTAGCGTCGCCGTCATAGGCCTCGGCTACGTAGGTCTCCCCCTGGCCGTCGAAAAAGCCAAAGCCGGCTTCAAAACCATCGGCTTCGATGTTCAGGAAGAAAAAGTAAAAATGGTTAATGAAGGCCACAACTACATAGGTGATGTCATCGACGATGACTTAAAGGAATTAGTCAATACCGGAATGCTTTCTGCAACAACCGACTTTTATTTCATCAAAGACGCAGATTTTATCGCAATCTGCGTGCCAACACCCTTGGATGAATACCAGCAGCCGGACATCAGCTACGTCAAGTCATCAACGGAAGAAGTCGCCAAATATCTGAAAAAGGGAACCATGGTGGTGCTTGAATCGACGACCTATCCGGGGACAACGGAAGAACTGATCAAACCCATCCTCGAACAGGGTTCAGGTTTAAAATGCGGTGAAGATTTTTATTTAGGCTTTTCCCCGGAGCGGGTTGACCCAGGTAATGCTATTTATAAAACAAAGAACACGCCTAAGGTGGTTGGCGGTATTGGGAGAGACGCTACCGAGGTCATCGCGGCGATGTACCGGGCAGTGCTGGACGGCGACGTCTATGAAGTATCCTCGCCGGCCATCGCTGAGATGGAAAAGATTCTGGAGAACACTTACCGAAATGTCAATATTGGTTTAATCAATGAACTGGCCATCTTATGTGACCGCATGAAGATCAATATCTGGGAAGTGGTGGACGCGGCCAAGACAAAGCCTTATGGCTTCCAGGCCTTTTATCCAGGCCCGGGCCTGGGCGGGCATTGCATCCCGCTCGATCCCTATTATCTGTCGTGGAAGGCCCGTGAGTATGGCTTTCACACCTCCATGATTGAGAGTTCTATGATGATCAATGACCGGATGCCAGAGTACTGCATTGACCGGGCTTCGCGTATTTTAAACAGAGACAAAAAAGCCTTAAACGGCGCGAAGGTCCTTGCGCTTGGTGTGGCCTATAAACAGGATATTGACGACTACCGGGAGAGCCCGGCGTTAAAGGTCATTGAAAACTTTGAAAAAGTGGGGGCGCAGATTGATTTTTATGATCCCTTTATCCAGGAATATAAGTATAAAGGTAAAATTTACAAAGGAATTGAAAAGATCAATCCTGAAATTCTCAGAGGATATGACTTAATTGTCGTGACAGCATCGCACACAAATGTTGATTATGAGATGATTCAGCAGAATGCCAAAGCTATTTTTGACACAAAAAATGCGATGAAGAATGTCGAAAATCGCGATAACATTGAATTGTTGTAATAGATGAGTTTTAATAAAAACTATAATAAACAAACAGGAGTAAACCCATGAACTACGCACTCATCGGCTGCGGCCGCATCGCGACCAACCATATCACAGCCGTAATGAATAACAACCTGAACCTCGTGGCCGTTTGTGACGTGATCCCCGAGCACATGGAAAGCCTGCTGGCTAAGCACGGCCTCGAGAAAGACACCAGCATTGCGCGTTACACGGATTATAAGAAAATGATCGAAGAAAACGATCTGGACTTAATCGGCATTGCCACTGAAAGCGGCCTGCATGAGGAGATCGCTCTGTACTGTATCCACCACGGCATTCACGTGATCATCGAAAAGCCCATGGCCATGAGTATTGCCGGGGCTGACGCCATCATTAAAGCGGCCGAAGAAAACAACGTAAAAGTATCCGCCTGCCATCAGAACCGGTTTAACATCGCTGTCCAGAAAATGCGGGGCGCGGTGGAGGCAGGGCGCTTTGGCCGGATCTCCCACGGGTCCATCCATGTGCGCTGGAACCGAAATGAGGACTACTACACTCAGGCGCCCTGGCGCGGCACCTGGGCCCAGGACGGAGGCTGCCTGATGAACCAGTGCATTCACGGCATCGACCTGCTGCGCTGGATGATGGGGGATGCGATCGACACGGTTTACGGCGTGACCAGGCAGCAGCTTCATGATTATCTGGAGGCAGAGGACATGGGCATGGCCGTGGTCCAGTTTAAAAATGGTGCCGTGGCAACCGTTGAAGGCACCACCAACGTTTACCCCCAGAATCTGGAAGAGACCCTGTACCTCTTTGGAGAAAAGGGCACCGTGAAGCTTGGCGGCAAGTCCACCAACGCCATTGACGTCTGGGATCTGGCCGACGCCGATGATCATGAAAGCACTGAAAACAACGGCTTTCATGAAGCGACCAGCAATGTCTACGGCAACGGGCACACCAGCCTGTACCGGGATGTGATGGAAGCCATCGAGCAGGACCGGGCCCCCTATGTGGATGCCCAGGCCGGCAAAAACGCCCTGGAGCTGGTGCTGGCCATCTACCAGTCCGCGGCAGAGGGCAAGCCCGTGAAGCTGCCTTTGGATGCCTGCGCCAGCACCGACTTTATAGGAAGGTTTGAACGCTGATGGCCGATTATTTCGTACATGAAAGCAGTTACATCGATGATGAGGTCACCATTGGCAAGGGGACGAAAATCTGGCATTTCTGCCACATCCAAAGCGGCGCTGCCATCGGGGAGCGCTGCTCCTTTGGCCAGAACGTCAATGTTTCAAACCAGGTGAAAATTGGAAATGGCGTCAAGGTGCAGAACAATGTCTCCATCTACGAGGGTGTGGAGCTGGAAGACGCCGTATTCTGCGGCCCCTCCATGGTGTTTACCAACGACCAGACGCCCCGGGCTGAGTATCCCAAGGGAAGCGCCGGATATAAAAGGACTTTGGTTCAAAAAGGCGCTACCATCGGCGCCAACGCCACCATTGTCTGCGGCCATACCATTGGCCGCTATGCCCTCATCGCCGCAGGGGCAGTCGTCACCCGTGATGTGCCCGATCACGCCCTGATGGCAGGCGTTCCGGCCCAGCAGGTCGGCTGGGTCTGCGAGTGCGGTGCGGTTTTAGAGAAAGCCCTCAGTTGTCCAAAATGTGGACGCAGCTATATAGAGAACGAAAACGGATTAAGTGAGAAACAGAGGTAACCCATGCAATTCAGAGACCTGAAAACCCAATATCACCACCTGAAAAAAGACATCGACGCCGCCATCCAAACGGTGCTTGACAACACGAATTTCATCTCCGGCGCCCCCGTCACCGAGCTGGAGGAGCAGATGGCCGCCTACGTGGGCGTGAAACACTGCGAGACCTGCGGCAACGGCACTGACGCGTTATCCCTGGTGCTCATGGCCTGGGGCATCGGCCCGGGTGACGCGGTGTTCGTGCCGGATTTCACCTTTTTTGCCTCCGGCGAGGTCGTTGCCCACCAGGGCGCGGTGCCCGTGTTTGTGGACGTGGACGCGGACACCTTCAACCTGGACCCCGAAAGGCTGGAGGAGGCCATTAAGGCTGTGCTCAAGGAAGGCAGGCTTAAGCCAAAAGTGATCATCGCAGTGGATCTTTTTGGCCTGCCGGCCGATTATCCCAGGATACAGGCCATTGCGGATAAATATGGCCTCAAGGTGCTGGAGGACGGCGCCCAGGGCTTTGGTGGGGCCATTAACGGCAGACGGGCCTGCAGCTTTGGCGACGCGGCCACCACCTCCTTTTTCCCGGCCAAGCCTTTAGGCTGCTACGGCGACGGCGGCGCTGTCTTTACTGACGACGCAGAGGTGGCGGCCCTCATCCAGTCCTACAAGATTCATGGCAAGGGCAGCTTTAAGTACGACAACGTGCGCATCGGGGTCAACTCCCGGCTGGACACCCTCCAGGCCGCCATCCTTCAGGTCAAGCTCAGAGCCTTTGTCGATATGGAGCTGGAGGCAGTGAACGCTGTGGCGGCACAGTACACCGAGGCCTTGGGCGGCAGGGTCAAAACCCCGGCTGTTCCCGAAGGTTTTTCATCCAGCTGGGGCCAGTACACCATCACGCTGCCAGAGGTAGACCAGCGGGACGCCTTACAGGCAGCGCTAAAAGCCCAGGGGATTCCGACCATGGTCTATTATCCCAAGCCCATGCATGAGCAGACTGCTTTTGAGGACGTGCCCTTTACAAAAGGCAGCTGTCCAGTGACTGAATCGCTCTGTAAGCGGGTGCTGGCCCTGCCCATGCATCCTTACCTGACAGAAGAAAGTGCAGGCACAGTTGTTTCTGAAATAAAAAAATCATTGTAATCCCCACAACTTAACATGGTTTCCGGGACACATCCCAATCAACCGGTACGCGAAGCGTAAAAGCTTCGCGTACCGGTTTTTTTATTACTTTAAATCAGCGGCAAGGAGGATTTTATGTCGAAGTGCGCAGAGCCTGGCACGTTTGAGCTGGAGGTTTTGATTGAGGAGAATGAGGATTTTGGCACAGCTTTTGAGAAAACGAGGAGCAGGGTTTTAAAGGCGCTGCTCGCAGAGATTAAGGAACGGTTTGGATACTCGCCGGAGGTCTGCAAGACCAAGCTCCTGGAGGAATTTTTTTGTGAGAACATCATTGACTGGGCATCGGATGTGCTGGGAGCAAAAAAGTCTGGGCTGGATTGGAAACGTCCTCATACGTCTGGAGAGACTGATGAGCCCAAAAAATGCGGGAAGCGGCTGAATAAAAACGGGTTTGCCATCCGGATGCTCATCGACCTCATGGATCACATCCGCATCTTTCTGGTGCCGTTGCTGCTGTGCCCGGACTGTCAGGAGCGGCGGGCCCTGGACGAGGCCTTTAACGCCCAGTACTGCCACCGGATTCTGCCGGAGGAGATGGTCAAGGGGTGTCAGTATGCGTCAGAGGTCTATGAAGCCCTGATCTGCGAGGGTTTTGAGCAGCGGTATCGGGAGGTGGAGGTCTATTTCAGCGAGGAGCGGGCAGTGGCCGTCAAACGGGATTTCAGGAAAATGGCCGGCCAAGCCGAGGCCAGGCTGTCCGGGCCTCTATCGGAGCGGGTGATCCCATTGGATATCCGTCTTTGGCTGCGCAGAGGTGAGAAGCCCAGCTGGAAGGACCGTTTGTTAACAAGGCTTGCGCGGATGGTGGTTTGGGTAAGGGAGCTGGTGCGGCGCCCAGACGAGGCAGAGCCGGTCAAAAACTGGTACAGCCGGCTACGCCGGTTATGCTCGGATGAAAACGGAGACCCCTGTTGGTAAAAAATGATCCCAACAAAAGCAAATCCAACGCAAAGTAGATGGTTTCAGGGTTAAAACGGGAATATAATAATCCCAACGTCAGCGATAACAACCGCGGCGTTAATAAACAATGAGGAGGTACTGATTTAATGAAAGAACAATCGGTACAAAAGGGTTTTTCCAAAAAATCGGCATGGGAGGCTCTGGTTTCCTGCGGCCAAAATCAGAAAACCGAGCAAAAGGTAAACCGGGAGCAGTGCATGTGTCCGAACTGCTTTTACAGAGACATGGGTGAGGACGGGGGCTGCCTGTTCACCGCCACCCTCGAGAACCATGAGGGCCTGTGCATGAACTACCGGGGCGATACGGGCTGCTTTCCCTGGGCGCTGCACTACAGCGATGTGGATGAAGACAATGTGAAGGAACGGCTTTTTATCTGGCGCCACAAAGAGATCGGTGAGCTTGAGTGTATCCTGAAAGGCAAAAACCAGGCGCTTTTCAGCTGTGAAGGGCTGGCGGCGCTGATGGGGATTAAGTTTTTCGGCTTCCTGAAACGCTATTTTAACCTGCTGAAGCCTGTGCGGCTCCAGGTACCCGATGACACCTGCGCCGAGGGCTGCCGCGATGTTTTTTTTCTGGACTATCTGGGGCTGGAGCGCGCCCTGCTGCTGGAGACAGCCGTAAACCCGCGGCTGCGCTGGAAGCTCAGTGAGGAGCTGATGTTCGTCGGCGTCAATATCGAAAGGCTGCTCGGGGGAAATCAGGCCCTGCGGGTCGGCGTCGATGTGAAACTGGATTATGAATGGTAGGCCCTGTGATGAAAAGAGATTATTTACTCAAGCGCGTCTTTAAATTTGACGGCGTTACCAGCCTGCGCACACTGGTGATTGAATGGCCGGTTTACGACAAGCTGGGCGCGGCCATCCACGATGCCTTCGGAAACCCCGTCACCCGGCGGGATGTGGGCTTTGTGGGCAAGGACGCGGCGGATATTCTGGAGTACCGCAACGCCTCCCACGCCATCATGCGCCACGTGGCTCCCGGCGACCGTACGAAACGGACGGTCGTCGATGGCGCCGGGCGCAGCCAGAGAATGTGGGTCATCAATGAGCCGGGCCTTTACGGGCTCATCTTCAGCAGCAAAATGGAGGATGCCAGACGTCTGGGCGATTTTGTGAAGCGGGTGGTGCTGCCCTCCATCCAGCGCTACGGGGCCTATATGGAGCCCGAAGTGCTGGCGCAGGCCGAGACCGACGACGCGGCCAGAGACGCGCTGTTTGAGGCGCTGAGAAAGGAGAAAGCCCACAGCTGCGCCCTGCTGGACGAGCTGACCGAGGCCCAGCCTAAAATCGAATTTTACGACACCATCGGCGGCGCTGAGAATGCCTGCTCCATGGGCGACACGGCCAAAATGCTGGCCAATGCGGGCTTTTTAAACGAGGATAATGACTGTCCCCTTGGCCGGAACAACCTGTACCGCCTGCTGCGCCGCTGGGGTTACCTCTGCTCCCAGCCCAGCAGCTTTAACACGCCCTATGCCTGGTGCATGGCCAGAGGCTGGTTTAAGGTAAAAGAGAAGCGCCGCATCCTGGGCGGTGTTTCAGTGCTCGAGACCATGGTGCTGGTGACCGGCAGCGGCCAGGCCGAGCTTTTAAGGCTTTTCCACGAAAAGGCCCGTCTGGGAGAGGTGGCTGTCCATCCCTGCAGGTACCAGGCGCCGGCCCAGACCGGGCAGGTGTGATTGAATTACCTGACCGAGCTTCTGGCCTTTTACCACTGGCTTTCGGCCCATCCCATGCCCGGGCTGCTTCAGGCCTACTGGCATCTGCTCATGTATTTTAACAACAAGAGCGCCCTGCCCGATGTGTCCGGCGTCTGGCACTGGCCTGTAGCCTTCAAGGCGCCCAACTCCGTCATCATGGCCCGTCTTGGCCTTGATGACCGGCGCAAGGTCATGCGACAGAGAAGCAAACTCATTGAGGCCGGACGGGTGACCTATGAAAAGGACACCGGCAACCGGGCAGGCTGGTACCGCATGATCCCCTTTGACAAGGGCCTTGCGCCAGGATGGGCACAGCTCGAGAAACAAAAGCAGCCGACACAGGTGTGGACACAAACCAGTACCCAGAACGGACACACAGGCGGACTGTTTATAAACAATGCTTTAAACAATAAGCATGCGTCTCTATACAATCGTATTCCTGACGGCGGCGTGGCCCCCAGTCCGGAGGCAGCCATGGAAGCCATGAAGCGCAATGTGAACAGCGTATTTGGAACCGATATTTTTAAGCTTTACGAGGAATGAGGTGAAAGAATGAACCGATATGGCAGGGGCAGGCCAGTGGTAAAAACGCGCCGCCCCTATTACGCCCGCGCAGACTGCCGGGCAGGGCTGACGCTCTGGGCCCGAGACCCGGAGGATGCCGAGACCCAGTTTCAGGAATTTGCGGCCCAGGTGGAGGACCGCTTTCCGGAAATTGTTCTGGAGGTGCGAGAGCTCCGGGAGGAGGATGTTTTATTTTGAGAGGGGGCTTTATTTGCAGAAAAATAAAAAGACAGTGGATTACACCGCTTTGGACGCTTTGGTTAAACGCGGCCAGCAGGGAGACAAGACAGCCGTGGAAGCGCTGCTGATGGCTTTTAAACCCATGCTCTGGTCAGTGGTCAGCCGCTATGTCTACAACCGGGAGGAGCTCGAGGACGCGTACCAGG
>ERZ781275.993-NODE-993-length-23888-cov-3.593379_pt1 | contig 23888 bp, 20 predicted proteins | sample MGYA00375853_ERZ781275 | MGnify/ENA primary metagenome ERZ781275 (study PRJEB29790, sample SAMN03653691) | human gut metagenome | host: Homo sapiens | place: USA: Dallas, Texas | collected 2012-07-23 | study: EMG produced TPA metagenomics assembly of the Gut...
CCGCTCGCCACAAAGAAGAACGGTACCGCCAGTCTGGCCAGAATCTGTACAAGGATAAAGTTGCCGGTGGCATCCACATCCAGCAGCGGTCCGGTATGAATACAGACCACTAGAAATGCACTGATGAATTTTGCGACATCCAGCGCGTAGTAAGTTTTTCGTTCCACGATAATCAACCATCCCTTCTCTTGAAAAATAGCCACACCCGCTGTGGCTATTTGTATATTCTTGGTACCCGCTGTGAAATCCAGCAGAGTGTTTCGTTGTTTATGGTATGTGCAAGTCTGCTGAGCTCATCGACTGCAAGGAATTCGTCTCCATCACACCCGATCAAAGTAGCGACATCCCCCTCACGAACACCATCAAGTCCGGTGATATCCACCATCATCTGATCCATACAGATATTCCCGATGATGGGAACACGCTTTCCATGCAGCAGCACACAGGCTCCCTGATTGGATACACTGCGCGGATAGCCATCCGCATATCCGACAGCCAGTGTCGCCACCCTCGTACAGGCTTTTGCCTTGAAATGACGGCCGTAGCTGACTGTAACACCGGGCTGGATATCCTTTACCAGAGAAACATTCGCCTTCCATTCCATAATCGGCTGAAACTGCGGTGCAGTGCGGATTTCCAGTGCATCATCACTGGTAACTCCCATCCACAGCAGACCCGGACGTACGTAATCATAGTGCAGATCCGGATAATTCAATATTCCATAGCTGTTTTGCAGATGCGTTGTGCCGGGATGAATCCCTGCTGCCCGCAAATCCGCCAAAACACGTTCAAACAGGGCAATCTGATGATCCGTGAAGGCACAGTTTTCCTCATCCAGACAGTCACTGACGCTGAAGTGGGAGAAAATACCGCAAACATCCAGATGCTCAAGCCGATACAGAGCTTTGATATCCTCAATGTGATATGCATGATCCTGAGCGATGATTCCGATTCTGGACATCCCGGTATCCACCTTGACATGTGCCTTGATTATCAATCCCTGCTCAAGCGCATATGCGTTCAGCTTTTCTGCATATTCCTTTGATACCAGCGTCTGAATCAGGGAAGCCTCGTTCAGATAATGAAAATGAACAGGCGGCGTATAGCCCAGCACCAGGATCGGACTCTTGATGCCGTTTTCGCGCAGTCTGACACCTTCATCCACACTGCTTACACCGAAAAAGTCGATACCCTGCTGTTCCATCATCAGGGAGCATTCCACATCGCCGTGCCCATAGCCGTTCGCCTTGACGATTGCCATGATCTTGCTTGTCGAGGGAATCAGCTTCTGTACTTCCTTTATGTTATGTGAGATCCTGGACAGATCGATTTCCAGCCAGGAACGCGTATTGCTCTTCAGCACATTTTCCACCTTCTTTATTATTCCATTGCCAGTGCAACAAGCTTGTCAATCAGTTCCGGAAACGGAATACCGGCTTCCTTCATCATCGTCGGATAACGGGAGGTGTCGGTAAAGCCCGGAATGGTATTGACTTCATTCAATACGATGGTATCCTCCGGTGTCACAAACATATCAACACGGGTCATTCCCTTGCAGTTCATGGCACGATATGCCTTTTTCGCAATTTCCCGTGCTTCCTCAAACAGCTTCGGGCTGATTCGTGCCGGACAGTAGATATGCGAATCCACCATCTCATATTTTCCTTCATAATCGAAGAACGGCGCAGCTGTTTCGATTTCATCCACACTGCCCGCAAAAAGCTCCTTGTTTCCCATCACAGCTACTCCGATTTCAAAGCCTTTAATGGTTGTTTCCAAAATGACCTTGCCCTTCCCGTCATGATAGAACGCATCCTTCATCACTTCCTCAAAGCCGTCAAAGGATTCCATCTTATGAATGCCGAAGCTGCTTCCGGCATTGGCCGGCTTAATAAAGATCGGAAGTCCCAGTGCTTCCTTCGCATGCTCGTATACTTTGCGATAATCCAAATCATCAGCCTCATATACACAGACAAACGGTGCACATGTTATACCGGCATGCTCCATGACGATATGTGCCATTTCCTTATCCATGCAGATGGCGCTGCTCATATGACCGCAGCCGACATAGGGAATGCCACTGAGCTCAAACAAGCCCTGAATCGTTCCGTCCTCACCGTTTTTCCCATGCAGAACCGGGAAGATACAATCCACCTCCATGCGTGTAAAGGTTCCATCCCCGTGCAGCTTTAAAAAGCCTTTGCAGCCCTCGCTGCTGGATAATACACACGGGGTGCAGTGCTCCTCACACAGCCAGGTATCATGCTCGATTCCCTCTACATCACCATCATATGCATACCATTTTCCATCCTTGCTGATTCCGATGAACATAAGCTCATAACGCTCTTTATTGATTTTGTGAATCAGACTTCCCGCTGAATGCAGAGAAACCGGATATTCACTTGACTTTCCTCCGAATATAATTGCTAATTTAATCTTTTCCATATATATGTACTCCTTACTGTTGTTCACTGACAAGTGCATCCACCACTTCATCCAGCTTCATTCCGCGACTTCCTTTCACCAGCAGCATGCATTCCTTATGCATGTAGGGCTTGAGGTAGCTCAAAAGCTCTTCCTTATCCGTAAAATGACGCACCAGTGTATGCTCCATATTATCTCTTGCCCCCTGAGCGATGTAGCAGGCCATATCCCCAATCGTGAGGACCTCCTGCAGGTGATAGCTGCTGATCTCCTTACCAAGCGTATAATGAATCATGTCACTTGTTTCTCCAAGCTCCAGCATATCGCCCAGCACCGCCAGTTTATAGGGTATGTCAAATTCCTCCATCGTATCCACCGCGGCTAAGGCGCTCTGCGGATTGGATTTATAGGAATCATTGAGAATCAGACACTGATCCACCCTGACTAGCTCATTGCGCAGTCCGGTTTTTTCCACGCTTGCAAAGCCCTCGGCGATTTCATCCTCATCCATACCCAGTGCTCTGGCTGCCATCCATGCAGCTGCAGCATTCATCGCCTGATGCTTTCCGATCATATCCAGCTCATATTCATGGCCCTCAATAGAAAAGCGTAGACCGTCTGCCAGCTGATGCACCTCACGAACAACCACATCATTGCGTTCCGACTTTCCAAAGGTACGGATCTTAATATCGCCCGGTATCTGTTTTTCAACAGCGGCATTACGCAGAAGCTGCTGATCTCCATTATAAATCAGCAATCCATGCTTTCTGAGTCCCTCTGTAATTTCCATCTTCGCTCTGGCGATATTCTCCATCGTTCCCAGATTTTCCAGATGCGCAGTGCCGACATTGGAAATAATAGCGATATCCGGACGTACGATTTTCGTCAGAAAGGAAAGCTCCTGCAGATTCTCCATTCCCATTTCCACAACCGCCGCCTCACAATTCTCCGATAAAGAGAGCAGTGTTAAGGGTACGCCGATTTCATTATTGAAATTCCCAAGCGTTTTCTGAGTAATAAAATGCTTTGCAAGAACGGAGGCAAGAATATCCTTCGTACTCGTTTTTCCATTGCTGCCGGTAACTCCGACAACCTTCATATTCAGCTGATCACGATAAGCCTTCGCAAGCTTCTGTAAAGCCATCGTCGTATCATCCACCAGAATTACGACGACAGCTTTGGGCGGGTTTGCTTCCCTGCGTTCCCACAGCACAGCTTTTGCGCCGTTATCAATGGCCTGCTGCACATAGTCGTGCCCGTTGTTGTTGACTCCATGAATCGGTATGTAAAGGTTTCCCTCCACTACCTTTCTGGAGTCGATGCAGACACCCTGTATTTTTTCCTCAATATCTGCATTTTCTATGTAATCCGCATCCAGCATGCGGATAATAGCGTCTATCGATCGGATAATCATATGGCTCATCCCTTCTGTTTCCTATCTACCTAAACGTTCCTGTTCGCGTAAAACGAATAGGACTATATACACGCTAAATATTATATCATAAGCATGCAGCGTTGAAGCAAAGAATTTCGTAAAATTGTTCAGCTTCCCTAATTCGTAAGAATGTAAGCCTTTAACAAGCAACACTGCAAAAAAAACCACTGCCTCCCTAGCGGTACAGTGGTTTAAGAAGCTGGATCAAGGATTACAGACACGCAATCCCTGCTTGCGCATGCAGACCATCTTTCATGGAATACAGCAGGCAATGTCAGCACTTCACAATGGGAGAATAAATCTCGGTGATATTCTCCTTTAAATCCGACACCTCATCCGGATGCGTGATGTAAACATCATACGGTGGAAGCCGATAGGTATAGCCTTCCGTCTCCATCCATTCCTGATGTCTGGCATAAACCGATGGAATCTGATGATAGCTCCCCCTGCATACGGTGCGGATACACAGCCCCGGTGAGAAATCACGCGTACCGGTAACCCGTTCCTTTACCGGAATGGCGAATTCCATATCAAAGCCCTCATCCTGATACTCCTTGCTGTGATACATGGAAAGCGGCGCCTTACAAATGGTCAAATGCTCGCGGCGGATGCGTTCAAACAATGGCTCATAGAAAGGGATATAGCCCTTTGCACAATCCTCCATGTTTACCATGCGGCGTGTGGATAAAAGAAACATTTCCGGTTCCTCAACCAGTTGAATATCAATGTTATCCAGATAGGACATTACCGCCTCTTTTTCCTGCAGCGTTTCCACATCGGTTTCCAGCTCATGAAGCGTCTGTTGCAAGAAGAGGAGCTGCTCCTGCAATACTCTTCGATGGGAAAGCAGGGCATCCTGCAGCAGCTTTGCTTCCCCCTGCTCCTCCCATTTCAACAATGTACGAATTTCATCCAGCGAAAAGCCGTATGCCTTCATACGATTGATAAACAGCATACTCTTCAGCTGCTCAATGGCATAATAGCGATATCCGCTTTCTGCTTTGATACAGATTGGATTCAAAAGATCAATGGTTTCATAGTATCGCAGCGTTTTGGTAGAAACCTTGCATATTTTAGAAAATTCACCGATTGACAGCATACACATTCCCTCCTGTTATTCTTTATAATACACCCTTCCCCCAGGGATGAGTCAACCCGCAAAAATACCAGTAGCGTATACGTTATACAAAAATCAGCCGCTATCGTTATGGGTTCCATAGCTACCCGGCTTCTTACCCTTTTGCATTATATAGCCATTCCAGCGATTTGCCTGCTCATAAAAAAGGAAAGACGGGTATGCTTACAGCAACCTGCTTTCCTTTTATCCCTTTATCCCTGCAACTATCAACCAAATCCAATAGCAGCTACCTACACGGAAAATCCGCTTCTTACAGCTCCTCCAGATAAGCCTTTAAAAGTGTAAAGGTCGCATCAAAGGATGCCAGATCCAGCGCTTCCTGCGGCGTATGAATATCCTGCATCTTCGGTCCCATCGTGACGATGTCCATATCCTCATCCATCGCCTTGAACACACCGCATTCCAGACCACCGTGTACCGCTACCAGCTGCAGCTCTTTTCCCAATACCCTATGGCATACCGTTTTCAGGCATTCCCGCATTGGTGAATCCGCACGATAGCTCCATGCCGGATAGCGTGCCTCATGCTCGCTATGAAAGCCGAATACCTCCGCTAGAGCATCCATCTCCATCGCCAGTGTATCTACATAGGATTCCATGGCTCCGCGTAAAGATGCATTGATGGTGAGTGCTTCCTCATCCGTCGTCACAACGCCAATATTGCTGGAGGCTGTACTCAGACCCTCGATGCTCATGGAATGATGACGGAGTCCGTTTGGCAGGGTCATGAGGAGTGTGATCACCTCTTCACTGTCTTCGATGCATAGGACAGCGTCAAGTGCTATTTCCTTTACAGCCAGATCCACACCGGCATCACTGAACTCCAGCTCCCTTGCGAAAATCGTTTTCATTTCCTGCACGCAGGCAGCAACCGTTTCCAAATCTGCCTGACACACAAATGCCGCCGATGCCTCTCTTGGAATCGCATTATCCTTGATTCCCCCCTGCATCCAGCTCAGCTGCACACCATAACGCCGGTTCAGTGTGAACAATACTCTTGCCAGCAGCTTGTTTGCATTGCCATGTTCCTTGTCAATTTCGCCACCGGAATGTCCGCCATGAAGTCCGAACACATCTATCTGATAGCCGTTTCCATCTGCCGGTACCAGTATGCGTTCCTTTCTCATAATGACATTGACACCACCGGCACTTGTTGTACAGGTCGCATTTTCTCCACCGTCATCCAGGTTGATCATCCGCTTTGCCTGAAAATATTCCTTTTTCAGTGCCATCGCACCATATAGTCCAACCTCTTCCTGCACCGTAAATACACATTCCAGAGGCGGGTGCTTCGCATGTGGATCACCAAGCAGTGCCAGCATGTAGGCAACACCGACACCATCATCTGCACCAAGCGTAGTTCCCTTCGCTCTTAAAAAGCCGTCTTCAATATACAGCTGCAGCGCATCCTTTTCAAAATCAAAATCCGTATCCTTGTTTTTTTCACATACCATATCCGTATGTGCCTGTAAAATGATAGGAGCATGATCCTCATAGCCGGCTGAAGCATCCTTATACACAATGACATTATACATATCGTCCTGTATCCATTTCAGCCCGTGCTCCTTTGCAAACGCCACCAGATACTCACTGTATGCCTGCTCATGATAAGAGCCGTGCGGGATTGCCGTCATTTCTTCAAAGTATTTCTGATGAGCCTTTTCATGATTCAAAATATGTTCCATAGCTTACCTCCGTTGTTCTCTGCTATTGTACCACATTTCATAAACAAAACACTATTTCACACCTCAAAAAGCCTGTTTTTCAGGATAAAGAAGGGGATCTACTGATATATAAATACGCCAAGCAGACCGGAAAGCAGCATCAGTGCAATCGGATTGATTTTCCATGTTCTGCTGATGCCGAAAATAACAGCAAAGATCAAAACTGCCGATAGCTGTAAAGAGGACAGCGACAACGCTCCATTTTTGAAAAAGGCAATCGCAAGTATGATCATTGCAGCTGACATGATCAGGCCCAGCGAAGCTGCCTTTAAGCCCTTCAATATTTCCATGAAGATGACAGAGCTGGAAAACCGCTGAAAGATATGATAGAGTACATAGGAAATGAGCACGCCCATACAAATACAGCCTATGGTAGCTGCCAGCGCTCCGCTGATACCGGCTACCCGCATTCCGACAAACGTCGAGGTATTTACCGCCAGAGGTCCCGGCGTCATCTGCGAAATGGTTATAATATCCGTAAATTCCTGCATACTCAGCCAGTGATTGGACAGCACCACCTGATCACGAATCAGCGGAATGATGGCATAGCCGCCGCCAATACTGAACAGGCCGATATGGAAAAAGGCAAAAAACAGCTGCAGCAGCTTCATATGCATCCCCTCCTTCTTTTCCAATAAACACGCAGCACGCACAGCAGCGCACTAGCGATGATGAGAACAGCCACGTTTATCTGAAAAAAATAGTTTAAGATACAGACAAACGGTGTCATAAGCGTAAAAAAGATTTCCTTTTCCTTACGAATCAGCGCATACATATCCACGATCAAATCCACAATCAGGGCTGCCACCCCGGCCTCCATCCCATGCAGCACTGCCTGTACGAGCGTATTGTCCTGTATTACGGAATACAGCGCTGAAACAACTGCCAGAATCAGTAATGGCGGTAAAATCGCTGCGATACAGCTGATGAGCAGCCCAACAGCTCCTTTCACGCGATAGCCTGCCAGGGCGCTCATATTGATTGCGATTGCGCCGGGCGAGGATTGTGCGATTGCCGCAATCTTCATAAGCTCATCCTCATCAAAATAGGCTTTTTTCTCCACATAATATTTTCGTATCATCGGTATCACCACATAGCCTCCGCCAAAGGTAAAGGCACTGATGAATACATTGATACCAAACAGCCAGACGATATCCTTATAGTTTTTCATGTTATCACCATCTCTATGATAGCATTTGACATTGGATACATAAAATTATATTATTTCATAAGATAGATAACCAAATGGTTATGGAGGTGAGCATGGATATACGCAAATTACGGATTTTCCAGACAGTGGCACAGGAAAAAAGCTTTACAAGAGCAGCCCAGCAGCTGTATATGACACAGCCGGCAGTATCCAAGGCCATCCATGAGCTGGAGGAAGAGCTGCAGCTTTTATTATTTGAACGGTTTCCCAAGAAAACGATTCTAACTCCGGTCGGCGAACAGTTTCTTCAGCAGGTGCTGCAGCTGCTGCAGCAGTATGACAGCATGGTGCAGGAAGCAGCTTCCCTACAGGAATCATCGCTGCTGCAAATCGGCTCCAGCATTACGATTGCAAACGAATACCTATGTCCGCTGATCAAGCAGCTACAGCAAGCATATCCAAAGCTGCAAATCCGTGTTACCGTAGCAAGCACCGCTGCGATTCTGGAACAGCTGCAGCAGCATGCAATCGATATCGCATTTCTGGAGGGTGTCATACAGCAGGAGTCCCTGATCGTTCAGCCGCTTTCTACTTATCAGCTCAAGGCGGTTTGCAATCCGGATTTTCTTAAGCATCATCCCGTAAACGACCTTCGCACCCTGAGCGAGCTTCCGCTGCTGCTACGGGAAAAGGGAAGTGCAATTCGTGAAACCTTTGACAGCCTTATGCTTTTACACGATCTATGCCCACAGGCCGCATGGACATCGACAAATTCCACGGTTCTGATGAAGGGGGCGCAGGAAGGCTTTGGAATCGCCATATTGCCGGAGCGGATGGTAACAAAAAAGCTGAAGCAGAAAGAATTATGTGAAATCCAGCTGCCGCAGCTAACGCTCATGAATGTTAATCATATTGTCTATCTAAAGCATAAGCATCTCAACGCCCCTATGCGTGAGCTGTTGAAGCTGGCAGAAAAGCAGAAAGCTTTCATGTAACTCCATTCGTTTTTCTCGCGCATAAAACTAGCCATTTTATCCATAAGCTTTTATTCTATGAAACACCTCTCCCTTCAATAAGCAAAAGGACAGCAGGATATAAATCAGCGTTTGGTAAAAAACAAGCCGATATAAAAAAATATCAATATTGTATATCCCATACATCTATTGATATTTTTTTCTTTTTATAATCTTATATACAGCTTAACTACCTTCTTCATTTTGTGATATCCATCGTATCATGTATAACGAACATGTAGGAAAGAGAATCTCTTTCTTTCCAGGCAGATCGAAATACTTCCATCCTTAGAAACGCAGTATGGATAATACGACCATCACGGCAACGACCATGAGTATCAGAATACGGTAGATTGCCTTTTTCATGAATCCCACCTCTATTTCGCTATTTTTACCTTTGTCCAGTAATCGGAAATCAGCTTCTTCGTCTTTTCGTTATATTCAAAGATTTCATCCTTCGGATAACCGACACGCGGCATATAGGCATTATTTCCATAAAATTCGCCATCCTTGCCACTCAGCTCATCCAATACCTCGCCATTGCTGGAGGCATAGCCGACAAACAGTGAATTCTTCATACTCTCTTCATATTCCAGAACAAAGTTGATATATTCATTCGCCAGCTTTGGATTTTTGGCATCCTTAGGAATCACCATGGCATCACTCCAAAGATTCGTTCCTTCCTTCGGCATGAAATACTCCATATCCTTGTTTTCGGACAGGATGAAGGCTGCATCGCCGCTGTATACCAGTGCCAAATCCTTATTGCCGTTGATCATCGCATCAATGACCTCATCCGTCACAATTTCCGGGTCCATTGTGGATACTGTTTTCACCAGCCATTCATAGGCTTCCTGCAGCTCCCTTTCACTGGAGGTATTCATGGAATAGCCCAGTGCCTTCAGAGCCATCATGAAGCTGTCACGTTCTGAATCATACAGATACAGTCTTCCTTTGTATTTTGTATCCTGAAAGATATTGAAGCCCTCTTTTTCCAGATCGGCCTTTGCCACGTTATTTTTATTATAGACAATACCGACCGTTCCCCAGAAATATGGTGCGGAATACGTATTGTCCGGGTCATAGCTCAATCCCTTGACACCATCTGCCAGCACTGCCAGATTCGTGACCACACCTTTATCCAGCGGCTGCAGCTTCTCTTCCTTGATCAGACGCTCAATCATATAATCACTCGGGACAAGAACATCGTAGCTTTCGCCGCCCTGCAGCTTGGTATACATCAGCTCATTGGAATCAAAGGTATCGTAAATCACCTTTACCCCATACTGCTTTTCAAAGGCTGCATTGACATCCGGGTCCATATACTCTCCCCAGTTGTACACCTTCAGCGTATCACTGCCATATTTCGCAACGGCATCCTCTGTTGAGGTATTGCCGACGCCGCCCTTCAAAGCAAACAGCAGTCCTCCGATCACCAGTACAAAGCACATACCGACAATACCGCTGACCTTATAGGAAATCGGCTTATTGTTGCGGGCCGCCTTTTCACGCACCATAGGAACGATATTCACAATCAGCAGGGTAATCGTAATCATGATGACAATCAGTGTGGACAGGGAGTTGATACTCGGATTGATTCGCTTACTCATCGTCCATACCAGCGTAGAGATATTTTTCACACCGTTACCGGTCACAAAATATGAGATTATGAAATCATCAAAGGACATTGTAAAGGCGATGAGCGCACCGGATACAACTCCCGGCATAATCTGGGGAACGATGACCTTCCACATCGCCTGCGTCGGTCTTGCGCCCAGATCCATCGCTGCCTCAGCCAGATTGGGATCCAGCCCGCGAAGCTTCGGCATGACACTTAGGATTACATATGGCGTACAAAATGCGATATGTGCCAGCAGCATGGTCAGAAAGCCTTTTTCCATATGCAAAGACACATAAAACAGCATCAATCCCACAGCGGTAACGATTTCCGGATTCATGATAGGAAGATCGTTGATCTGCTGTACAACCTCCCGTACAATACGGCGGGACTTGCTCAACCCGATGGCGGTAATCGTTCCGACAATCGTAGAAACAAATGTCGCCACAACAGCGGTAACCAGCGTATAATAGATGGCCTCCATCATATTGCGGTCATTGAACATCTTGTGATACCACTGCAGGGAGAAGCCGTCAAAGCTCGTCAGGGAGCGGCTGCCGTTGAAGGAAAAAATCAGCATATATAAAATCGGAAAGTAAAAGAATACCATCACCAGCCCAAGGATGATTCTTCTGGAAAGCTTGCTGTTTCTCATTGCACATTCCCTCCCCGTTTTGCACGTACGCTGTCATCTCCCTTATCCAGACGACGTGTCACATACATACTGATCATGATAATCACTGCCATGATCATGGAGATGGCACTTCCGAAATTCCATTCACCTACTGTGATAAACTGATTTTCGATAACATTACCGATCATCATGTATCCACCGCCACCCATCAGCTTGGGAATGACAAAGCTGGACACCGATGGCAGAAATACAAGCGTGATACCGGAAATAACACCGGGCAGTGACAATGGAAAGGTGATCTTACGAAAGCGCTCCACACGGTTTGCGCCAAGATCATTTGCCGCATCCAGCAGCGAGCGATCCATTTTCGCCAGCGAGGATTCAATCTGCAGAATCATAAACGGTATGAAATTGTATACCATTCCCAGCACCACGGCGCCATCCGTATACAGCAGCTTCGCCGGCTCCATACCGAAGTAGGTCAGAATGTGATTGATCAATCCATTGTCTGCCAGAATCCCGATCCATGCATACGTACGTACCAGCATGTTGATCCACATCGGCAAAGTAACAAGCAGTATCAGAAGATTGCGTTTACTGGACTGTGAAATCGCATACGCCACCGGATACCCGATCAGGACACACAATACCGTTGTCATTAAGGCAATCCGCAGGGAAAGCCACAGCGTTTTTAAGAAATCAGGGTCTGTAAAGAATTTTTTGAAGTGCTCCAGTGTAAACTGCAGCGTTGCCACATCATTGCCCTGCTTCGTGAAGGCATACACGATGATCAGAAGCATGGGAATGACGATCATGGCCGTAATCCAGATGATATACGGATACGTTAATCGCTTAAAGGTCTTCATGTCAGTATCCCATCTTGCTCATGACATGGATATCCTCCGGATAGAAGCTCAGACCCACTTCGGCTCCTTCCTCGGCGATATCCGTTGTATGAACCTTAAATTCCCTACCCTGTGTAGAGAAGGTAACCTGATAGGTACCTGCGGTAATGTTATCCGGATCGAAATCATAATCCACATCGGAAATTTCCACATCGCTTTCATCACTCAGCTTCCAGCTCTGTGCATTTGCCCAGGTTTTCAAATCGGTATCAATGGCTGCACTTTCCTTTAGCTCATCCACTGTTTTAAAGAAGTTGAAGGCGGAAATCGCTTCATTCGCCTTTGGATTTTCCACGTATTTCTGCTGCACCACAAACACCTTGATGGATACACTCGTTCCGGAGCTGGTGGAGAAGGTTACCGGATACGTACCGATTTCCTCCGGTATATCATATTCAATCTTATTGATGGAAATATATTCATCATCCTGCGGACTCCATGCCTGTGCATCCGCACGGGCGATGATTTCCGCATCGTTGAGCTCCTTCACATCCTCGATATCCACATAGAAATCATTGGCGGAAATACGCTCCTTGGCATCACTGCTGGCAACGTCGTGCTCCTCCGTTACATTCATCATGACACTAACCGTGGTTCCCGGAACGGTTTCCACCATAATCTCGTAATGCACACCCTTAAACAGCACACTTTTTACGATGCCTGTCATTTTGCCGTCCTCTTCCTTCACGATATCCAAATCCTCCGGACGTATGACGACATCCACCTTTTCATTTTTCTTAAAGCCGAAATCCACGCAGTCAAAGCTGATATCATCAAACATCACCCTGTAGTCATCCAGCATAACACCCGGGATGATATTGCTTTCCCCAATAAAATTCGCAACATAGCGATTCTCCGGCTCATTGTAAATATCCGTCGGTGTTCCTACCTGCTGAATTTCGCCATCCTTCATGACCACGATTTTATCCGACATCGTCAAGGCCTCTTCCTGATCATGGGTTACATAGATAAAGGTGATGCCCACCTCCTGCTGAATCTTCTTCAGCTCATACTGCATTTCCTTGCGCAGCTTCAGATCCAGTGCACCAAGCGGCTCATCCAGAAGCAGCACCTTCGGTTCATTCACCAGGGCACGCGCAATCGCGATACGCTGCTGCTGCCCTCCGGATAATAGTGTGACATCCTTTTTCTCATAGCCCTCAAGACCGATCAGCTTCAGCATCTTCAATACCTTCTGCTCGATGACATCCTTGCTCATCTTCTTGATTTTCAAGCCGAACGCAATATTATCATATACATTCATATGCGGAAACAATGCGTATTTCTGGAATACCGTATTCAGCTCCCGCTTATAAGGAGGCACATCCGTGATATCCTCCCCATCGAAGATCACATGCCCCTCGCTCTGATTCAGAAATCCCCCAAGAATACGCAAAAGCGTCGTTTTGCCGCATCCGCTGGGTCCCAGCAGTGTCACAAATTCATTCTCATAAATATCGAGATTGATTCCCTTCAGCACCAGAGTACCGTCAAAGTCCTTCACGATATTCTGAAACTGTATCAGTTTTTTCTCTTCCATACGTTACGCCTCCTTAAAACAGCGGCGGAGTGGTGATCCACAATACCCGCGCCTCATTTTTTCCGTTGTTTTTCAAATAATGCCGATATTTCCCGTTAATATAAAAGGTTTCCCCCTTTTTTACAGGATATTCCTGATCGCCGTTCACCAGCGTTATTCTGCCCTCCAGCACGTATCCGAATTCCTCCCCGTCATGCGGATCGAATTCCTTACTGCTGCCCTGCGGTGACAGCTCCAGCAAAATCGGCTCCATTTCATTTTTCTGCGCATTCGGCACGATCCAGTGGATACAATATTCCTCATGCTCATCCACGAAATAATCTTCCTTTTTAAAGACGACCTTGTTCTCCTTGCTGTCTTTAAAAAAAGACGCCAGATCGGTACCCAGCGCCTCTAAAATATCCTCCAGAGTGGAAACGGAAGGGGATGTAAGGTTTCGTTCAACCTGCGACAAAAAGCCCTTCGTTAATTCACTCCGCGACGCGAGTTCCTCCAAAGTAAGATTGTTCTGTGTACGTAACTGCCTTATCTTCTGCCCGATATCCATACATACCTCCCTTTGTTTAGTAATACTAAACTTTGCGTATTATATTTGAAACAGGATGATTATAACATAAAACTGAGCATATGCAATACCCTGCAAACAAAAAGTTTAATATTTTAAACTTTTTGTTTAATAGATAGCAAAAGCCAAACAGGTTTCCTTGGCAAACAGGGAAAATTCCGACTTAATCACATATTTTCACACAATTTACATATCTTTTAACTATATCTTTTTATTATAGTAACTGTGGGCAAAGATATTCTTCGCCTAGATAGAAAATAACTCCCCTAATTATTTTCTATACATTCTATCCCCTTAATAATTTATTGTATTAAGAAAAAAGGCGTATCCCTAGCGCTTTTTTTCTTGTTTCAGTCTTTGCATACAGGCAGCAATGCCAGTCTTCATAGCATAAGCAATACAGCTTTCACCATGGAAAAGAAAAGCGGTGTGATACAGCAGACATAGCCTCCCCATACAAACACATAATTTCTATGCCTATGTACAGCACACACACTGTTAATCGCTTACATCCCGCATGCATTCATTGTGCTCATGCAAATATAAACTTTTCATTAACTTGGATTTTTCTGCGGACATGAGCTTTACAAACGCTATGCCTTCCCTCTATAATGTTACTGTTGCCGCCCGTGAAGAAAGAAAGATACCTAGGCAGTATTTTTGCGGCATGCCACCAAAGGGTGGCTTTTTTTTATATCAGGTAGGCAGAGAAAGCAAGATTGCCCTGCATACCTTCACCACTGGGGAAACTGCTGAAGCAATTCGTCCTGAAGCTGCATAAATTCCTGCTCACTCAGCAGACCGCTGCTTCTTCTTACCTCCAGAATCCGGCGCTCATACTGCATTACCTCCTCATCCAGAAGCTTCCGGTCATTGGCATATTTGCCAAACCGGCAGACCTTCGCATATTCCTGACGATGTGCCTTCCAGATTTTTGAGCGGTACATGGGATTCCCCTCCCACAATCTGCTTTGAAATCGATACCGTTTCTTTTCCATGAAGTCCGGAAATGATAGATAAGCCATACAATCACCTCAATGCTAGTATAGACTGTATTGTTCCACAATATATGTAACAATACAAAAAAAACCGCAGAACCTTATGTATTCTGCAGTGTTTCCACAGTCTGTGCCGGCTCGTCCTCCACCCGTTCGATATAGCCCTCCTGCATCAGAACCTCCTCCATATGATAATCCATCATAACACCGATTCCGACGTCCATCATTTTTCGCAGACACTTCAAAAGCATGGCACCGCGGTTTGTCAGCGCATATTCAATCCTGGTCGGCTTCTTATGCACATGGACGATCCGGGAAACCAGTCCCAGAGCAATCAGCTCATCCAGCTGTTCCATGATTTCTTTTTTCAGCATGGAGGGAATGGCTGCACATAGCTCCTCCAGACGCTTCTTGCGCTTTTCCATTTCCCACAGAACCAATGCCTTTTCCCGCTCCTGTGCGATATCCACACTCAGGGTCAGCGGGTCTCTGTATGCAGTTACCTTCATCATCAACACCTCTTGCGTACATCCTATCAGAAACCTGCGGTTTGTGCAACTATGGTTCATGAAGTTGACAGTTTTTAGAAAAAACCGGTCTTACTGCAAAAAAAATGGAAAAAGCCGGTTAAGGGGGTCCGGCTTTTCCAAAAATTATGTTATTTAAGGGGATAGAAAATTGTATGAATTATCATTAGGGAGAATGATGAGTACATACAAGCAAGGTTAACTTCCTTGCTCGTGTAATAGTATATGATATTTATTTGGATAAAAAATGTTTGAAATACGTGAAAATATGTGAAGCATTTTACTAGGAATTAGACAGCAGCTTCTGCTTGGTCATCTCCAGAAATTCCTCCAGATATTCACGGTTTAAAGAATAGTACAAACGGTTGTTTTCCTTACGGAATTTGATAAAGCCGGCATTCATCAGAGCCTGCATATGATAGCTGATCGTCGGTGTTGTCAGCTGCAGCTCCTTGGCAATCTGTGCGCCATAGGCACACTGTCGGGATACATAACACAAAATTTCAAACTTGCTTTTATCACTGAGCAGCTTCAGGCTGCTGCAGATGGTATCAACGGATACGCCGGCCTTTTTATGCTTTAAAAGCAGCAGAATATCCAGCCCCCAGATCAGCGTTCCCTGTCCGTGCTCGCGCAAGTCCTGTGTCAGAAAGGACAGGGAGCGAAAGCCGGAAAAGGCAGGCAGAACGAGTAGCTCCTCGGTATCCGAAAGAACCTCCAGCTTCATGCCGGTAAGCTCCACCAGCTCCTTCAACAGCTCCTCCTGATGCTGTATCATATCCTCAAATTCCCGGGCAGCCTGCTCATACGCCTTGCGATAGCGCTTTAAAACGGCAAGCAGCCGGATAAACAGCTCCTCCCATTTATCCAGAATCGCAGGCATATTCCTGGATTTCATCAACAGCTCCCATTTATCCTCAGCAGTAAGAGAGGTGGCATGAAGATCTTGCAGAAGCTGCGTGCTGTCTGCTGTTCGATAGTCCTTATCCTCATCAAAATTGCTGACGTAGGCACGAAGCAGGCAGTCACTGTCCTCACTGCAAACCTTGCGCAGCTGCTGCAGCTGTTTTCGCCAGTCCGTTTCCTTCATATCAAGATAGCTGATCAGAAAGCTGCGAAAGGGAGTGATTTTTCCGGAGGTTTTGTCCTGAAACAGAATTTGCATATCCGTATAGTCCTTCTTGAAGATAGGATCCATCTCCTCACGAAGCTTGACCATAACATCGATGTGCGACTGGATACGCGCTTCCTCTTCAGCACTCAGATGCTCGCCCCGCAGCGTTTCCTCATAGCGTTCCTCTCTTTGGCAGTCCTCCAGCAGCCCACAGCATTCCAGCATGGGCTGAAACCAGTTTTTAAACAGGATTTTCACATGCGACAACTCCTTTGTATTACAGCTGTCTCAGCTGTTTCAGGAATATCATACCAGCAAATACAAGGAAAGTAAACAAAGCGAAGGATGCGAAGATGACAGGAAGCGATACATACAGGCAGATGGCGCTCATCGCAAAGGAGGTGAGCGGCATGGCAATGGTAGCTGCAGCATTGAAGATGGCACTGACTCTGGCAAGATAGCACTGCTCCACATGCTTCATCAGTGAAATACTGATGATACTGATCAAAATGGCGATACAGCAGCCAAAGAGAAAGGCCGCTACCGCCATGGCTGCATAAATGGCAGAGGGCTTTTGCAGATGCACGATCTGAGTCAGAGCCAGATAATAAAAGCCGGTGGAAACACCTCCGATCAACAGCAGGGGACGGTTGTGTATATGCTTATGCAGATACGGATACACAAAGGAGCCAATACCCATACCGATGGAAAGTGCCAGTGAGGAGACTGACAGCAGATCTGCCCCCTGATGCAAAATTCCGCTGATATAGGGTGCCTGAAAGGAATTGTACGGCACAAGCAGCATATTCATCAGCATAGCGCAGGCACAAATCACGATCAATAACGGCATTCCCTTCACATAACGAAAGCCCTCCTTCAACAGGTGTATGCTCTTGCGGACATCCACCGTCCCCTTCTCCGCTTGTTCTGAGCTATGGATAAAGCATATGATTATCGCGGATATGAAAAAGGATGCAACATCAAACAGAATTGCGCCGGAAAGACCAAGAGCGGCAATCAGAATACCACCCATACCGGTGCCAATCAGCTCACAGATACGAGAGGAGGATTGAGAAAAGGAAAGGCCGAAATCAAAGCATTCCCGATTGAGAATCAATGGGGTAAAGGCGGTAGATGCCGGATTGCGAAAGGACTCCAGCGAGTTGTTCAAAAACGTAATCAGCAGCAGCATCCATGGCTGCAGTGCTGACAGCATATACAGAACAGCTATGCTTGCCGTAAGAATTCCACGCAAAACATCACAGACAATCATGATGTTCTTTTTCTCCATACGCTCTACGATTGCTCCTGCAAAGGGCTGAACGAGCACATTCGGTATCATATTCACTCCCAGCATAATCGCAGACCAGCTGGCAGATCCCGTCAGCTCAAATACGAGCCACGTAAATGCGATCATATCAATGGAATCTCCAAAACGGTTGATAAAATTCGCCCCTGTCATTTTCATGAATTCCCTCTGCTTAAAAATCTGTCGATATCCCTGTTCCATATATATCTATCTCCTTTATTAGATAATCATATAATACAATGGAAATAGATAATTGTCAATCATATAGTTAGACATATATCTAATATAATAAACCTCAATTGTAACATCCTTGTCCCTTGTTCGCTTCTTCCAGCATGCGATCAGCCCCTGACCATGCTTTCTATGATGCTTCTGTTCCTGTTCTTCACACTACGCTTTACAAATCCATTAAAAAAGGACCTGAAGAACAGATCCTTATACCATAAATTGTAAGAAGTAATCAATTTGTTTTTTCCACCAGTACCAGTCATGGGAGACATCATATCCCCAGAAATCAATCCAGACATCAATATGCTTGTCGGCGAATATTGCCTCCATCTGATGCATACTGTCCTCCATCTCCTGTTCCCAGGCTCCCTGCCCGCAACATAAAACGATTTCCGAATTGCGATACAGCTGCATATACGGATGATCCTCCGGCGTATTCGGCAGATAATCACTTGGTGAATTGCGATAGGTCAGCTCGTCATGATAATCATGGAAGAAATAATCGGCATGATACAGACCGCTCATTGCCAGCACCCGATGAAAGAGATCCGGTCTGCGAAGGTAGATATTCAATGCATGAAAGGCGCCCAGACTGCAGCCGCAGGTCATCATATCTTGCGGCTCCCTTACACCGTTGGCATAGCTGCTGATTTCCTGTATGCGCGGTACCAGCTCATCAATAATGTAATGATAATAGCGTTCATGCTGTTCAATGCGTTCTCTAGGATTGCCATCCTCGTTGCTCCACGTTTCATCATCAATGCTGTCACAGCAGAAAAACTGAATTCTGCCGGCATCCACATATTCATGCGCAGCATCGATCATTCCGAAGTTTTCAAAATCATAAAACCGACCGTTCTGTGCAGGGAACACCAGACAGGGAATCCCCGCATGTCCATACACCTTAAATTCCATATCCCGATTCAGTTCATGACTCAATTCCTTATAATACTCCACTTTCATAAAGATACCCTCCTTGTTCTTGCACTATTATCATTTCATGTATTCAAACCACGCACACCTTCCATCTCCTCACACATGCAATCTGCCCACAGCTGATAGATGTCCGGCTGTTCCTTCAGCAACACACACCGATCCGCTCCGATGTGTATGTCCAAAAGCTCCCAATGTCCCTGCCGCTTCCATATCAGCATATGCAGAAAGCCGCAGCTCCACGCCTGTTTGCACAACTTCCTGCAAGCCTCTTCAGCAAACGCTGACAGCTCCTCCCTCTCCTCTTTTTTCATCTGCCGCTGTTGTCTTGCATAAAGATATCCTTCCGCAGTTGATTGGGGAACGCCTCGATGATCCACTAAAGCCTCCCATATATAAAGACTTCCTTCCAGTTTTGGCACCAGCAGCTGTTGACGTTCAGGCTTCCATGCTTTTACCAGCTCCTCCACATCATCGCTCGCAAACAGCTGTTCCATCTGGACATCGTATAGCGAGCAAAGCCAATTTCCATGTAGCTGCTGTAAAGTCAGCGCGCGTCTTGCCGGAGTGATTGCAACATTACATGACTTGATCCACGCACGCCGTGTCCCGCTGTCCAGAAATTGCTGAACCTCGGAAAGCATACAGCCGCTTTCCACATGAAAATCCGTCCGCAGGCGTGCATCGAAAAACAATCTGCTTTCCTGAAAGGATTCCATACCGTTTATCCGCCCATAGCGATATGTGAAAAACGCCGCTGCACGCAATACTGCATCATATGATTGATATTGTTGTATTTGTATGTAGTCCTGCAAAGCATGCCTGACCTCGATCCGCAATTCCTCATACGGTTCATAACCGATTCCCAGGGTGTTGATACCGTTTAGCTTTAGCCGGTCACAAAAGTTCCAGTTGGTTGCAGGAAATTGCGGGGATAGGATAAGAAAATTCATACATTCCCAGCTTTCTCTTTTGTTTATTATACCATACAAAAAGCGATTTTGAAAGGCATGTGTTTTTTTCTTTCTGAAACAGAATGAAAAGAAGGTCAGCAATCTCTGCTCTTCTTTTAGTTGGTCTTTGTGGGGGTGCTGCGGTGGACATACCGTAATACTGGCAGCATGTCCACCGCATACGCAATGGCTCCCATAGGTACAGGTTCCTGTACAAAGCAATCCAACTACCGGTGCTTTGCTGGAAAGAAGCGCAGTCCACATGACACCATCGCCCTGCTTTTATTGAGGTAGACCGTTATCTAGAAAGTCCTGGCACACCTCCACTCTTTCCTGCCTGTACGCACACATTGCAGCAGGCTTCAGGAATGGCGGACGTGCTTGCTGTAGGTATACAGATCCGACACGGTCACCAGCTGATACCCCTGCTCCTGCAGTCTTGGCACCAGCTCCTGCACAGCAGAGGCTGTAGAGGCATATAAGTCATGCATCAGGATGATGTCACCGTTCTGAACCTGCTTCAAAACGCGTTCCACAACAACCCTTGCATCCCGATCATGCCAGTCGCGCGTATCCAGCGACCAGGTGACGATACGTTTTCCCTTTGCGCATTCCAGAACCGTTTTATTCTTACTGCCGTAGGGAGGGCGTATGACATCCGGATAGCGATGCGTAATATCATAGATTGATTCCTGTGTTGCTATGATTTCCTCCTCGACGTTCTCCTTTGACAATGTCGTCAGCTGTTTATGGGAATACGTATGATTACCGATTTCATTTCCCTCCAGCACCATCCGCTGCAAAATATCCGGGAAATTATCCGCATTGCTGCCCAGTACAAAGAAGGTCGCATTAGCCCCATACTCTTTCAAAGCATCCAGAATTGCAGGCGTATAGCGCTTGCTGGGACCATCGTCAAAGGTTAGCGCAACCATCGGCTTATCCGGATCAATCTGCTTAATCGGCTCATTCAGAATATCCTCATAGGGTACAATCGTCTGCTGTGCCTCATTCTTCAAATCCACGGCATCCTGAAGGCTGTCATAGCTGCATTCAAAGGTAGCGGCTTCATCGAACAATGTTTTCTGCGGAAAGTAGAACACCATGCGATCCTTTTTCAACACAAAACGATCAAAATTTTCCTCCACTGCGGATATATGGGAACGGAAACGGTCATTATCACATTCATCGGGAAAGCGTTTTTGAAAGTAATCGAATGCTTTTGCGGAAAGCTCCTGTATGTGCTCCGCACGAAAAATGTCGTATAGATGTATAAAATCCTGTTTTCTGGTATCATATACGATGGTTTCCACAAATTCCTGCTTCTGGTAGATACACTGATAGATGGCAAGCTTCACCGAAACATAACGCTCATCCTTGTAGAAGGACTGCCAGGTTATATTAAACTCTGCCTTGCGCTTCTCTTTATATGGCTTTACGGCCTGTAGAAAATGCTTTTGATAGGTATCCACCGTATCCTTGATTTTCTTATCCAGCTTTGCGATATCGGTTTTTGGATACATGATGCTTTCCAGATAGGTATCCTTATATTGAATATCCTGTACGGTCGTTCCAATCTCCTGATTCGGATTCTTATTCTCATCCAGCTCTTCGCTTCTACAGCCGCACAGCAGCAGCAGACACAGGAAAGGGCATACAATACGTCTTACATTCATGAATTATCACCTGCTCCTTCAAGTATATGGAAAAACAGGAGAAAATAATGCATTATTCTGCGAAAAAAATTGTAATTCCCGCGATTTCGTATTATCATTATAGTTGGTCTAAAAGGTGGAATTGAATATGAATGAAAAAGAAAAGATTATAAATATCGCGGTCATTGCCCACGTCGATGCAGGAAAGTCTACACTGGTAGATGCCTTCCTTCGTCAGAGTGATGTATTTCGCAGCAATGAAGAAGTTGTCGACTGTGTTATGGACAGCAATGATCTGGAACGGGAACGTGGTATCACCATCTATTCCAAAAACTGCAGTGTTATCCATGATGGTGTTAAAATCAATATTGTAGATACTCCGGGCCATGCGGATTTCTCCAGCGAAGTAGAGCGTATCATTAAGACCGTTGATGCCGTTATTCTGCTGGTGGATTCCAGTGAGGGTCCGATGCCGCAGACGCGCTTTGTATTAAGCAAGTCTTTGGAAATGGGGCTTCGCCCGATTCTGTTGATCAATAAGATCGACAAAAAGGATGCCCGTCCGCAGGAGGTTGTGGATGAGGTTTATGAGCTGTTCCTGGATTTGAATGCAACAGACGCACAGCTTGACTTCCCGATTTTGTACGGTGTTGCCAAGCAGGGAATCGTTCAGTATGACATGGATACACCTAGTGATTCTATCGAACCGCTGTTCAAGACGATTCTGAAGCATTGTGAAGCATATCCGGATTTGGATGAAGAGCCTTTGCAGATGCAGATCAGTGCGCTGGCATACGATGAGTATATCGGACGTCTGGGAATCGGACGTATCTATCAGGGTGTCCTGAACGCACAGCAAAGTGTTGTTATTTGTGATTCCTTCGGACATGAGCGTACCAATACGACTTCTCAAATCTTCGTATACCGCGGATTGAGCCGTGTTTCTGTAAAGGAAGCAAGAAGCGGTGATATCGTGGTGGTTGCCGGTATTCCGGATATCATGATCGGAGAAACCCTGTGTGAAAAGGATCATGTCATGCCACTGGAAAGCATTCATGTAGAAGAGCCTACCCTGAGCATGAACTTTATCGTCAACAAGTCTCCATTTGCCGGAAAGAGCGGAAAGTATGTAACCTCCCGTAATCTGAAGGAACGTCTGGAAAAGGAGCTGGAGGTCAATGTCGGGCTGAAGGTGGAACCAACTGACAGCGGTGACTGCTTCAAGGTCAGCGGCCGCGGGGAATTACATATCTCTGTCCTGCTGGAACAGATGCGCCGGGAAGGCTATGAGGTTGCCGTTAGTAAGCCGGAGGTCATTCTGCACAAGGATGAAAACGGGAAAACCGTAGAGCCTGTAGAGGAAGTCGTAGCACTTGCTCCGGAAGAATACAGCGGAACCATCATCAACAAGCTGAATCTGCGAAAAGGTGTCATGATCGATATGGTGGAAGAAAACGGTTATTGCCGCATTACCTATGAGGCACCGACCAGAGGACTTCTGGGATATCGCAGTGAGTTCATCAACGATACCCGCGGTGAGGGTACTCTGGTTCGTCGAATCAAGGGCTATACTCCTTATAAGGGAGAAATCACACAGCGTGCAAACGGTGCCATGATATCTACAGAAACCGGTGGTGCTATGACCTATGCCCTCTGGAATCTGCAGGAACGCGGTTCCCTGTTTATTTCTCCACAGACAGAGGTCTATGAGGGAATGATTATCGGTGAATCCGCAAGAAACGTTGACATGGATGTAAATCCGTTGAAAAACAAAAAGCTGACAGCGATTCGTTCCAGTGGAAATGATGAGGCGATGCGTCTGACTCCGCCTAGAGAAATGACACTGGAGGAAGCCCTGGAATGGATCAATGACGATGAGCTGGTGGAAATCACACCAGACAGCATCCGTCTTCGCAAAAAAGGTCTGAAGCCGCATGAGCGTCGTCAGTATTACCGTGAGCGCGTATCCGATGAAGTAAAATAAGCATACAGAAAGCGCCAGCATACCTGGCGTTTTTTTGTAGCT
>ERZ781275.997-NODE-997-length-23842-cov-4.225249_pt1 | contig 23842 bp, 20 predicted proteins | sample MGYA00375853_ERZ781275 | MGnify/ENA primary metagenome ERZ781275 (study PRJEB29790, sample SAMN03653691) | human gut metagenome | host: Homo sapiens | place: USA: Dallas, Texas | collected 2012-07-23 | study: EMG produced TPA metagenomics assembly of the Gut...
TCGCAAGCAGGTAAACACAGGTTATTCCTTAATATCCTTTTGTTTGGGAAACTCCGGATTCCATACATGGAACTGCTGTAGGTACGGCGTATGCGATAATACTCGGTAAGGGAATAGAAACAGCATTTGCGCTTGCTGTTCCAGCTTCTATTGTATGTCAAATGCTGTTTGTGCCAGGTATAGGGTTACGTTCTTTATTTACACCATACGTAGAGCGGCAGGTAAGTAAAGGAAATTGGAAAGCTTTGCAACGAATTTTCCCTGTTGTTTCAATATCTTATGAAGTATTCAATGGTACGATTTGCGGATTGGCGGTTTTACTTGGAGCAGATGTGATGAGAAGTTTTATTGATAGCGTTCCGCAAACACTGCTTGATGGTATGGGTGTCGCTGCTAATATGCTGGGAGCTGTAGGATTCGGATTACTTCTTAAAATGATGTGGCAAAAAAAACTGGCTGTTTACTTTTTCTTAGGCTTTATTATGGCAGCTTATTGTGGAATGCCACTTATGGCCATTGCGATAATAGGCGTTATTCTAGTGATTGTATTATTCTTTGAAGGTGAATTCAGTAAGCGAAGAGGATCTACTGAAACAATAGTAACCAGTGCTCAAGGAGAGGAGGAACTTTTCGATGATTAGGGAGAAATTCGGTTTAAATGAAGAAGACGGAAAGTTAATGGCAAAAGTTGCAAGGCGTTCTCATCAAATAAATGCCGTATATACATGGGAGAAATTTCAAGCCATGGGATATTTATGGACCATGATTCCAGTGATAAATAAATTGTATGAAACGGATGAGGAGCGTATAGAAGGCTATAAAAGGCACTATGAATTATTTAACACGAATCCTGTTGTAGGCGGATTTATTACAGGTTTGAGTACAGCTATGGAAGTACAGGGCGCTAAAGATAAAAATTTTGACAGAGCATCCATAGCAGCTGTTCGTACTTCTCTAATGGGACCGTTTGCTGGTATCGGTGATTCGATTTTTCAGAGTACTTGGCGTGTAATCACGATGGGAATCGGATTAAGCCTTGCAAAGGATGGTAATATTCTGGGGCCAATTGTCTTTCTTCTTTTATATAATCTTTTGGCAGAACCGTGCCGTATCCTGCTACCATATGTAGGATTTAAAATGGGATCTAAATTCATGACACAAGCTGAAGAAAGCGGAATTATGAGTTTTATAACAAAGGCTGCCAGTATTGTGGGGTTAATGACAGTTGGTGCAATGACCGCAACAATGGTCGTCGTCAATATTGGATATGTATTTAATATGAATGGCAGTGAATTAAAAATTCAGGAAATGATAGACACAATCTTTCCTTGCCTGCTTCCATTACTGCTTACGCTGGGATGTTTTAAACTTCTGAATAAGAATATGAAGCCTACAACTCTTATTGTGATTCTCATGGTGATTGGCGTTGCAGGAAAATATATTGGAATTTTTTAAATAAGTAAAATCGCTAAATAGCGTGAAGGAGGAAATATTTATGAATCTTATTGATACAATTCGTCGTGTTCCAAGACCTGTGAGGAAGGTACTGCAGGAACGAAAGGAACTAACTAGGGATCTATTCCGATATTTAGAAGGACGTCTGGATATCATAAATGAAATCGTGTTAATCGGTTCCGGTACAAGCGGTACTTCTTGCCAAACTTCAAAAGAATTTGTAGAAACTGCAAGTGGCATTTCAACAACAGCCATTCTCCCAAATATCTTTTTGGAGAAAAAGATTTATAATCCAAACGCTCTTTATATCTTTACATCGCAAAGTGGTACATCTACATTGGTCAACATTGCTCAACGTAAAATGAAAAAGCTTGGTTATGCGACAGCTTCAGTTACAGAGTCTGCAGAAACACCACTGGCAAAAGAGAGTGGATGTCATATCCTTATGGAAACAGATAATGAAGAATTTGGATGCAGAACCATCGGTTACTGTATGTCTGTGTTCACGCATATGATTATCGCTATGGAAATTGGATTCAGAAAAGGAACATTAAGTAATAATGATTATACGTTCTATCTGAAAGAAGCAGAAAAAGCAGCAGCAATGCATGAAGAGATATGCGATAAGACGATGGATTGGTTTGATCGTAATAAATGGAAACTTATGAATAAGGACGGTTTTGTTTTATATGGTGCTGGAACTTTATATGGAACAGCATTAGAAGGTGCGTTAAAGATACTGGAAATTGCCAGAAGATTTCTATGCGTTGGCTATGATATGGATGACGGCATGCATGGGCCGACCATGGGGTATACAAACCGCCATGCAATTCTGATTTTTGATGATGGACATAATGAAACGATTACAAAGGGCCTGATTCGCTATGTTCGTGACAAAGTAGGTGATGCATTTGTTATTGGGAATGATAGCGGACATGAGTGTGACCTAGTTTTTGAACCATTACAATCACCATTTGTATTCTTACAGTATGCACCTATTGTAGAGATATTGGCAGCCAGACTTGCTTATGACTATGGCATTATCATTAAAACAATAGGACCCTTACCTGAAGAAGGATATTTCAATACACATGATGAATGATAATAAATAAATATTGAGACGATGATGCTGATAATAGTTATTTCCATTGTATATAATTTCAAAATGCTGATGTGTTTTGTGAATTTGAAATTGTAAATACAAGGAAATAGTTTCCTATCAGCATTTTTCTTGGGAATTGTCCGCATACTTGTTTTACCTGTTAATTATGATTCAGTTAACAAAACATGCATTTGTATCACAATTTATATTCGATTGTTATACTTGAAATCAGCAAAAATAAAACCTGTCTTTACTTGTGTGGTCTTATCCTAAAATTACCAGTGCCGCTTTTATTTACGGTGCTGCGCTTCGATGATATGATAAAAGTTATCACAAGTACCGTGCGTATAAAAAGGAATCACTGGATGAAAAATTTGACATGAAATGAGGTGACAGAATGATTACATTCCAATATACGGTAAAGAACCATATGGGGCTTCACGCGCGACCGGCGAGTGATCTTTCTGCGATGGCGCGAAAATACAGCAGTACGATTATGGTGCATAGCAGACAACGCAGTGCCAATGTGCGCAGAATCGTTGAACTGATGGAAATCAATGTAGGCAGGAATGAAATTCTGTTATTTGAAATTGAAGGTAGTGATGAACAGCAGGCTGCGGAAGAAGTGCGCCGCTATTGTGAAAGAAGGTTGTGAGAATTGCAAAACTATAAGATGGTTGTATTTGATTGCGATGGAACGCTGATTGACTCTGCCATTATGATTACGATGCTATATGAAGGGTATCAAACAATGTATCCGAATCGCAAGCCCTTACCATATGCGTATTTTATTCCCTGTTATTTTCAGACGGATCAGGAAAACTGTGCATATCTGAACGTGCCGGAAGAGGATAAGGAACGCTTTGAGGATATCTGTTTTCATCACTGTGAAAAAGGAATGGATACCGTAAAACCATTCTCTGGAATCAATGAGCTGTTGATTGAATTACACAAACGCGGTTATGCGCTTGGTATTGCGACCTCCCGCAGCTATGCCGCATTTTATGAACTGCGAAAGCAGCTGACAAAAGAGGCGTTTGACTGTTTTTCCTGTATTGGCGTGCAGGAGGTCGTTGCACGCACCAAGCCTGCACCTGATGTGCTTCTTTATATCATGCAGAAAACCGGATACTCTTCAAGAGAGCTATTGTTTGTCGGTGATTCCATGAACGATGCACAATGTGCAAAAACAGCCAATGTGGATTTTGTCTGGGCGAAATGGGGCAGTGTTACAACGGAATCCCTGCCCTGTCGCTACATGGCAGAAGCTCCACAGGAGCTTTTAACATTATTATGAGTATATGAATACAGATCAGGAGGGGAATCTATGCAAAAGAAAATAGATTTACTGCATGGCAATTTATACTCTGCCCTGCTGTGGTTTGCGCTGCCCTTTCTGGCAGCAAACCTCATACAGGTACTGTATGGCACCGTCGATTTGCTGGTGGTAGGATGGTACAATAGCGAGGCACAGATATCTGCGGTGTCACTGGGTTCTCAGATTACCCAGCTGCTGCTTTCTTTGATTACCGGTCTGACGATGGGAAGCACCGTATTGATTGCACAATATGCAGGAAATGGCAAAGACAAGGATATTAAATCTTCCATTGCCACAACCTTTACGCTTTTTCTATTGCTGGGAATCCTGTTGACAGTTGTAATGCTAATGCTTACACCGCAGCTGCTATCCCTCATCCGAACACCGCAGGAAGCCTATAGAGATGCCTGCAGCTATGTATATATATGCAGTATGGGGATAATTTTCAGCTTTGGCTATAATGCTGTCAGTGCAGTTCTCAGAGGTCTTGGAGATTCCAAAAGTCCTTTGTATTTTATTACCATTGCCTGTTTGTTTAATATCGTGCTTGATTTTCTGCTGGTTGCCGGCTTTCATATGGGGGCTGCAGGTGCTGCCATTGCGACAACATTTTCTCAGGGGATATCTCTTCTGCTGTCCATAATCTTTCTGCGTAAACAAAAATTCAGCTTTGATTTTCATTTATCCAGCTTTTATATGCAAAGGGATAAGGCACTTCTGCTGTTGAAAATCGGTCTTCCCATTTCTTTACAGGAGGTCATATCGGCAGTCTCCTTCTTATGCATAGCTGCTATTATCAACGGCTTTGGCGTCGCTGCTAGTGCTGCTGCCGGTATCTGTAACAAGTTTGAAGGCTTTGCCATGCTGCCATCAACGGCAATCGCATCTGCCATCAGCACCATAGCTGCACAAAATATCGGTGCCGGAAATTGGAAACGCGCTGGAAAAGCGTTGTGGATCAGTGTTTTATTTGCATTCACCGCCTCCATGATATTCTTTGTCTGGGCAGGTATATCTTCTGAAAGTATTCTTCGCATCTTTAAGGCGGAGGGGGCAGTTATCACTGCAGGAGAACAATATCTACACTATTTCCGATATGATTTTCTACTGGTTGCCTTTGGATTCACAATGAACGGCTTCTTCAATGGCTGCGGCCGAACACTGTTTGCCATGATCAACGGCATAGCGGCATCCGTGTGCATCCGTATCCCTCTGGTATTTATCCTGTCACAATACGGGAATCATGACCTTACCGGGATAGGTCTTGCCATACCTGCCGCTACACTTGTTTCTGTGATTGCAGGAATCATCTATTATCGGCGCGGGAAATGGAAGCAGGCACTGCTGCTTTGATTAAGGAAACAAGCTGAATCACAGGTTTCTATGGAGGTATACATATCGCGAATACACAAGTTCCGGTTTTCGATAATAACATTCTTTATTTAAAAACAGTACTGCTGAAATAGGTGAGAAGTAAAAAACAAGAGAATTCAAGACATTAAAATATTACATGTATTTTGATTTATCTTTTCGTATATGTTTTGATGTAGGCAGAAACCGGATATCAAGATTTTAAATCTTTTGTGATTACTGAGCGGTTTCTTCCAAATTCAAGTTCGGATTAGCTGTTCCATACAATTTAGAATTCTCAGATTTTTATCGTTAGCAACTAGGTGAAATTCTGTTTTTGTAATTTTATGATTACTATTCACAGCTAATCCATAAATATGTGATTTACCTATGAACTATTAGAATATGGAGCTCATGTAACAGGTCCTATATTTTCATTTTCTCTGTAGCTGCTATATAAATTGAAGAAATATTCTAATTTGTATCTATATACGTATTTATCAAGTTGATTAAGTTTTAATAATATTTACAAGGAATATGCAATTAATAAAAGGTTAAATATAGATGATAATTTATTAACTATATATAGTTGTACTTTTTTATCTATACCGTTAGCATTGATGCTAACTCATTAAATTGATTATGAAATATTCAAAGCTTGATAATAATTTTATAAGGAATATGCAATAAATAAAAGGCTAAATAAAGGTGATAATTGAGCCGAACATAGATTGTTCTAATTCATATCTATACAGTTAGCATTGATGCTAATTCATTAAATTGATTATGAAATATTCAAAGCTTGATAATATTTTTATAAGGAATATGCAATAAATAAAAGGTTAAATATAGATGATAATTATGTAACTATAAATAGTTACATATATATTTATCTATACAGTTAGCATTGATGCTAACTCATTAAGTTGATTATGAAATATTCAAAGTTTCGATATTTTTTATGAGGTATATGCAATAAATAGAAGGTTAAATACAAGAGATGATTTAGCAATTCCTGATTGTTTTATCCTCATAGAATTTTCTGCTTCATGTTTGTATTATCTGAAAAAGTCAGCTGTGAAATAGCTTTTGTAAAGTGCTATTTTCTCGATTTTCCTGTATAATAAACACATAAGAAAAAAGGAGACTGTAATGGAAGAAATCAAGGAAATGAGTCTGAAGTTTTCGGAATCACCGCTGTGTCCGATTGCGGCCGATGTTATTAGTGATGGCGAAAGCATTTATTTTTATATGTATGATCTGGATTTTGAAAATGAACGGCTGATTGCCCGCTCTGCTTGCTGGGTGAAGAATCTGGTTGCGGCACCAAAATCCTTTCAGAAGGAGAAAATCGAGCAGGATCATCAACCGGTATTACCGAGCATGTTTGTGGATGAAGCTATGTCTACAGATCCCTGGAATGAGGAAGCACTGGAAATCGTCTGGAGCAAGGAAGGCCATATCGCCGGTTTGTTGTATAACGGTGAGGTTGTCTGTGTGATACCCTCCTGGGCAGATGGACATAACTTCCCCGGCTATGCCCTGTATGCGAAAGAAAACAATATGGTGTCCTGGAGGCTGAAGGATGCCAGTCCTATGGTAGAACGAATCCTGGAGGGAAAGGATTTCTGGAAGCAGGAATTTAATGAGGTGTGGAAGAATTACAATACCCCGTATTTTTCTTCACTCAGTGATATATTTGGAGCAGCAACAAACTGCTATGACTTAAACAAGGACCGCTTTCCAAGCAGACTGCTGCTGACCTTTGAAAAAGATGGAGAAACCTATGTGTTCACCATTGGCACCGGGATGTTTTCCATGCCGAATGCAGACCGCTATTATGCGGAATACGAGGAGTATGCCCGCTGTGAATTTGCAATGAAATATCCAAGCGATTCCCTGCGTAAGGAAGAGGAGCTGGAGCTGTTCACATCCATTGCCGGGCTGTGCTCACTGCCATGGCATGCGATTGACTGTGTCGGACATGGACATACGCTGGATATTCGTGTGAAAGAGAATTCCGGTTGTGTTTTGATTGACGATGATAAAAGTGTGAATCCTCTCCCGCTGCATTTGAAACAGGATGGTGTACGGCTGTACTGGATTCGCAGTGTGGAGGATGATATTTTTACGCAGCTGCGGGATGAAGAAAAGAAAACGCAGCTGCTGGAACAGCTGAGTCTGCATACAGAATTATTATAGAATCATAAGCTATGCGAATCATAGCACGCAGTGATGGAACAGAAAGGATGTTTCTTTCTGTTCCTACGTGTAAGTGCTGAAGCAACAGCTACCGTTCATAGAAACAAGAGACACATCGCGTGTCTTTTTTGTTTACTAGAAAGACCTTCTGAAGAAAGAACAAAAGAAAAAAGCAACTTATTATCATAGGAAAATTCGTGGATATCAAAATTATCGTGAGAAGGAAAGGGTGCTTTAAATTATCATGGGGTTGGTAATTCGTTGCTTAAAAACATTATGAAAACAGATGGTCATAAGGGGATAGCATCGATATCAAAATTAGATTCCCATTGTGCTGGACACTTTATCAGCGAATATTCACCATGCTGGTTATACGATAGCAATACAATAACGATTAGTAACACATGCTTTCTGTAGGCTAGAGAGGCAGAGAAAGGCTTCCTTTGTTACGCTTTTATGAAGAAGCCATGGAAATCATGCTGTGTATGGGTTCCTCGCAGCTGCTATACATGCTGGTTATCCCTTTCAATCAGACAGGCTGCGCAGCTCATTTTTCAACAGCTGCTGCACACTATCAAACTGGAGTGTTTTATACTGCATCATTTCTTCTAACATCTCTTTCATATGCCCCTGCAGGATACCCTTCGGCACCGCTGTGCTGCTGAGCTGTACATGGTCAAACCATGGATTGCTTTGCAGTAAGGTCTGACGCAGCTCCTGCTGCTGATCCATCGCCTTTAACTGTGTAATATATTCCTTTATATATTGCAGCGTACGCTCCTCATCCTGAAGCTCTGCGGTATACATATACAGCTGTGAGGTAATGGATAAGGGGAAGCGGAATGAGCGGTTTAATGCTTCAATCAGCTGCAGACAGTCCTTCAGCTGTTCCTTGTGATGATGACGATTCGCCAGATTACACATATTCAGCAGTATCATACCAAGCTGATTATAATGGGAGAACAGATGTGCCTGCAGCATATGCGTTGCATCCTCCTCATCCTTGATCTGCATGGCGAGTGAGCATTCCAGAGAAGCGGTATCCGCAAGCTTTGGAAGCTCCTGAAGGATACGCAGCCCTTCTTCATAATGCTGTTCCATCGCCATAAAATTAACAGTGAGAATACCGGCAAGCTGCTTATTCTCCAGATTGCCGGAAAGCATCATCTCCTTGGCAAGCTCTTTTGCCAGTGCCAGAAATTCATTCGCCTGTTCCTCCTCCTGTACCAGTAAAAGCACTTGCATATATAAGCGTGCTGTTGACAGCTTCAGGTCTTCACTGTTGGGATACTGCCGCAAAAGTCTCCTGACAAAAGCCATAGCCTCTGCAAACGGTGCCTGTTGAAACTGCTGCAGCATTTCCTCACACAGCTCTTTTACCTGCTCTTTGCTCAGATTTTTTTCAAAATTCAACAGCTCATCAATACTGATGTCAAAGATTCGTGCTAAAATGGGAAGTGTAGATATATCCGGACAGCTGCTTCCATGCTCCCATTTGCTGACAGCCGCACAGCTGACGTGAAGCAGCGATGCCAGTGCTTCCTGAGTATAGCCCTTTTCATTCCGAAGACGAACAATGTTTTTTCCAATATCCATACGTATTACCTTTACTTTCTACAAATACCTGTATTTATAGTATACGGCAGGACAGGGCTTCCTGCAATGGAGGACTGGTTAACATTTTGTTGAATATTTTAACTGCCGGTTAACGTAAGGAGGGATGTTTATGAGTACCTATGTCATGAGTGATGTACATGGTTTGAAGTGCCGCTATGATGCCATGCTGGAGGCTCTTGCATTAAAAGAGGAGGATACTCTGTATATACTGGGGGATGTGATCGATCGCGGACCGGATGGAATTGCCATTCTTCGCGATGTGATGACGCGTGAACATGTAGTGATGCTGCTGGGAAATCATGAGTATATGATGAAGCAGTATTATGAGGCAATCCATCATGTGATAACCGATATGCATGAGGCATGGGTGGTCATCGATCGCTGGAAACGCAATCACTGTAGAACAACCATGGATGCCTTTGAACGTTTGCATGAAGTACAGCAGCGTGAGCTTCTGGACTATCTGGATCAGCTGCCACTTGCTGTCTGTGATCTCAGGGTGAATAATGAAGTATTTTACCTAGTACACGGCAGTGCGCAGCCGCAGTTTTTACACGGTGTCGTTACACAGCAGGATATGGAAGGAAAAGAAGCAGCGATTGAACAGTTTGTATGGGATCGTATGGATGTGCATATGCGTCCGTTTGATGATCGTACAGTGATTGTCGGACATACACCGACACTGTTTTTCCAGCAGGAGCGCCCCTATGCTGTCTGGACGGATACAGGGAATCTGAAAACTGCGCGGGTTGTGGATATCGACTGCGGCTGTGCGGCGAATGATATTCACAGCAGACTGGGCGTTATCTGTCTGGATACACGAACGGTCCAATATTTTTAAAAACGGGTTGACTCTGACATTGTGTCATAGCGTATACTTCGTATGAGCTCAGGAAAGCGAGGTACCTTGCATGTTAAAAATCGGTGATTTTTCAAAGCTGTCCAGAATCAGCATCCGAATGCTGCGTTATTATGAAAAGCATAATCTGTTGAAGCCCCGCCAGGTGGATGAGGAAAGCGGATATCGCTTTTATGCGCATGAACAGATTTTTGAGGCTGCCAAAATACGGTTTCTGAAGGAAGCCGGCTTCAGTGTGGCCATGATGGAGGAAATCATGCGGCAGTACGACAGTCCACAGGAGATTCAGCGTTATTTTCAGATACGCATGAAGGAGCTGAAAGAGGAGCAGCAGAGAATTTTAAATACACTGATTCGACTGGAGCAGGCCCAAATGCTGCTCGATAAGGAGAATACGTTTATGAACTATACAGTAGAAGTGAAACAGATAAAAGGAATGTATGCCGCAACCCTGCGCACCGTGATTCCCACATATGAACGTGAGGATCTGGTGTGGAAGAGAATGTACAGCATCCTTGCGGAAAAGCATCGGGACATCACCTTTGCACAGCCGCAGCATGCGCGGGCATATTTCTATGATGAGGGATTCGCAGAAAAGGATGTTGATGTGGAAATCGCCACTGAGGTGATCGGCAGCTATGAGGATGTGGAGGATATCCGGTTTCGACAGCTGAAGGATGAAACTGTGGCAAGTGTTACCTTCACCGGTGATTACAGCCAGATCAGTGAGGTCTGCATGGCGATTACGCTGTGGATTGAAGAAAACGGCTATGAGCTGGACGGAGCGAATTTCTGTATGTATCACAAGGGATGGGGACAGTGTGACAATCCAAAGGATTTTGTGACGGAAATCTGCTTCCCGATTCGTAAATAACAAAAGAAAGCAAAAGAAAACAATCCTGTGTTAGAGTTATGCAGGATTGTTTTTCAGTATGCGTTGGGAAAGGATATTCGTGTAACGCTTATTTCATATGCGCATCGAGGAAGCGGAAAATCCTTTGGTAATATTCCTTTGGCTGTTCATACATATTGGCTCTGTGTCCACTGTTTTCCACAATGTAGAGATCCTTCACGGACTGACAGGCATCATATAAGGCAAATGCCATATCACAGGGGACATGCACATCCTTTTCTCCATGCAGAAACAGCGTAGGAAGAACGGCTCGCTCCATCTTCGGCAATGCGCTTGCCTTGCGGATTCCGAATTTCATCTTCTGTTTTACAAGGACACCCATGGAATCCAGAATCGGGAACGGAGGCATTTTATAATAGTGTGTCATCTGCCAGGACAGGATATCATATACAGAGGTGTAGCCACCGTCCTCTATGATGCAGCGTACTGCGGCAGGCAGTTTGTCCTGCGGACAGAATAGAATCGTATCTGCCCCCATAGAGATGCCATACAAAACGATTTCCGCCTGAGCGTCCATTTCCAGAACCGCATCAATCCAGCGTAGCAAATCCTTACGCTCATTCCAGCCCAGTGAAATCAAAGAGCCTTCACTCTCTCCGTGTGCGCGTGCATCCGGGGTAAGCACATGATAGCCCTGTTCATGAAAGGCTCTTGCGACTGTTCGCATATCCTCCTTGCAGCAGGCGTAGTCATGGAGAACGATTGCCCAGCGATGTGATGTATGGTCATGGGAAGGGTAAATCATGCCAACCAGCTGCAGACCGTCTTCGCTTTCTACAGATACCTTATCAACCGCAACATTCTGTAACCATTTCTTGCAGAGCAGCAGCTCCTTGTGGCGCCGTGTTTTCTGTTCATCATTCAGATCCGCGTCCGCCAGGCTCAGCTGTTTTCCCTTTTTCAGTTTTTTCCGGTTCAGCGTCTGGTCGAACAGTGTCCGGCATAGGAAGAAATCTGTTGCGGCAGCAAGTGTGGATGCTGCCCCCAGCCCAGTGATGATTTTTGATTTTTTGCTCATGTTGTCAGCTCCCATCTATTTCGTTTATTATTTATATTATATAATGAATTTGCTGAAAATACGAGCGGAAACGTTTACATATTGCATAAAAGGTGTAAAAGTAACTGATGATTTTAAAGCTATGCACTCCTTCGCAGAAAGACGGAAGTCAAAGAAGGCAGCCTTTTAAACCGTGAGGCTGTAGAAATAATTAGATATGAGAATCGGGATTGGCCGCCTGTTGATGCCATGAATTGCGCTTGTTCATTGCATAAAGATGCATGCCAGGCTGCAATAAATATGAATAAACATACAGGATTGAGGTTACTCCTATCGATATACACAGGGTAGTAATTGAGGGCTGCTCGATAACCTTCCGTAAACTATGATATGCCTGCCTGCTGTGGCTATGCTGTGGCTATAAAGAATTAGAAAAAAGGAAAATGATGCAATATCGCTTTACAATAAAACAATGTTACGCTATAATTTTCTTGTAACAAAACATTGTTACGTTTGGACACTTTTCACAAAACAGGCCTTGTATGGGAAAGCGTTGCGCGGATAGATGTACAGGAGAAAACAACATATGAAAAGAGGGTGATGCGTATGTTTCAAAGCTTAAAATTTCTTTGGTGCTATGCATGGAGAGTCGATAAAGGATATTTGATTTGTCTGGTTTTATATCAGATCAGTAATTCGCTAACACCGATCCTAATTATGATTTTTCCAAAGCTCATCATCGATGAATTTCTGGGGAGGAATGAATTCCACCGACTGATCCAGCTTGTTGTGTTTTTCACAATAGGGATATTCCTGACAAAGCTTTTGTCCAGCTGCTTTGAAAATACAGCATTTTATAAACGCTGTATCATATTGGAGCGGTTTCAGACAGAGCTGGGAGAGCGTCTGGTCAAGACCGATTTAGAAAATTTGGAGGATCCTGCCTTTCTTGATATGAAACAGAATGCTGAAAAATTTTTGTATGCAAATGGTCAGGGCTTTAGCTTCGTGTTGGACAGAGCTGTAAATATCATAGGAAAGCTTTTTATATTCGCTACAATTTTTTCAGTGTTACTTGCGATGAATGCGAGGATACTTGCCGTCTTTGTTTTGCTGGTACTTATCAACAGCATCGCACAAATGCATTTGAAAAAGCGCTATGCCGCATTGGAAATGCAAAAAAATCCAAAGGAAAGAAGGTTGTCCTATCTGAATAATCTGTTATCCGATGTCACCTATGCAAAAGAAATCCGGATTAACGGACAGCATGAATTTTTTATTGCAAAGCTGCAAAGTGTCCTGAGAGAATTATGGCACTTCTATCGTCGGCAGATGCATCTGTTAAATTGCTCGCAGGGTGTTCTGCATTTCGTTGATTTGCTGCAGCGGGGAATAGCATACCTGTACATGATATATGCTGTTTCCAGACACCTGATAACGATTGGTGACTTCACCCTGTATATCAGTGCTGTCGCAACCTTTACCGATGCCATGAACGATGTATTGGACAGTATGAATGATGTACGGCAATATAGTATTTATTTTGATGCAGTAGAGAGCTATCTGAATCTGCCAATTAAAATCCATACGGAAGCAGATGCTACAGTATCATTTCCCGAGGTGATTGAATCCATAGAGTTCCGGGATGTCAGCTTTGCTTATAAGGGGAAATCAACCTGGGCGCTGCATAAGGTGAATGCTAGGTTTTCCGGTAAGGAGAAGGTCGCTATCGTCGGTGAAAACGGAGCCGGTAAGTCTACGTTTATCAAGCTGCTGTGTCGTTTATATGAGCCGGTGAGCGGTGAAATTTTAATCAATGGTATCAATATAAAGAAATTCTCATATCAGGAATACAAGGAGAAGATATCTGCCATATTTCAGGATTATCAGCTATTCTCTTTCAACATAGCGGAGAATATCGGCTTGCAGGAGGAGATAGAAGATGAGCGTGTTTTCAAAGCTTTGAACCAGCTGGGACTGACAAGGCGTATAGCAACATTAAAGCAGGGCGTCCATACAGCAGTTCACAGGGATTTTGATTCTGAGGGCTTTGAACCGTCAGGAGGACAGGGACAAAAGCTGGCGATTGCCCGTGCATTATATAAGGATGCACCGATCATCGTACTGGATGAGCCTACTGCGGCATTGGATCCCCGAGCAGAGAACGAAATTTATAAAACCTTTTCCACGCTTGTGAAGGGAAAGCTTGCTATATATATTTCCCATCGTCTGTCCAGCACAAGGTTTTGTGACACGATCCTTGTCCTAAAGCAAGGAGAGCTGGTTGAATGCGGCACTCACGAGGAGCTGCTTGCTACAAAAGGTCTGTACGCGGAGCTGTATGCAATGCAGGCAAAGTATTATAAATAAGGAATAAACCATACCCGATTTTCAACAGGACAGGGCAGGGAGCAGCACCTGCATTCTGTCTAATTTTTATTGGCTGATAGGCTCTTCTGCTGGGGAGATTTACCATGAGAAAATGCTTTGTTTTTTTATCCTGCGCATTGACCAAAGCAGATGAGGATGCTACTATAAATGCATAGATAGCGCTTACAGGCGTGGGTCGCAGGGGGTTACATGGTTGTCTTTTTTTACCTGACGTTGCCATAGGGAATAAAAATCAGTGTATTTATATCCGCCCAGCATGCAGCGTAAATGCTGGGGTATCATGGGAGAAAGAGGTAGTATGATGTCTGCGTGTAAATTCAAAAAGGAAGGGATTCTGTGCATACTGATTTTTGTTTTATTCCTTTCCTTCTGCCAGCTTTATAGGATCAATGAAGCAGCAGGCCTGCGAAAACAGGAAATTGCCGTGATACAAACATATCAAAGTGTCCTGCCATCATCGCGGGAAGTATCCGCTTATATAGAAAATCAAGCAGAAAGAGAAAAGATTGAATTCTCTCTTGCGGAGTATGATGCCCTTACAAAGGAAGCGATGAATGCTTTGGCAAAAGAGGATTATCCAGTCTATACACGCAGTATGACAAAAATCTGTCTGCTTAGTGCTCTGTATCGCTATCAGCTGTATACCCACAGCGGACTAAGCGGTGTCGTTTCAGAAGCCGTCATGCAAAGGGAAAAAGAGAAGATGGATGCCATGTTTGAGGAACTTGGTATGCAGCAGTCTGCATATTCCTTTCTGGTGAAGACGGATCTATACGGCAATCCGGAAAGCATCCTGCAGGAATTTCCCGGAATTGTCACAAGAGCCCGTATGTATGAGCAGTATCATGAAAAGGGATGCTCCTTATTATCTGCGGATTCCTATGATGGCATGTCCTCTCTGTATCATATAGCCGAAAAGCTGCTTCCTGTTTTGCTGCTTGTACTCAGTACCCTGATTTGTATGGATATGATTTACTTTGATTACAAAAGCGGTACGCTGAAGCTGTTGCTGACACAGCCGAAAAAACGCAGCTTTTATTTACAACGGCTGTGTGTGCAGTATTTCAAAAGACTGGTTCTTCTGTTGATTATACCACTCACTCCAGTCTTTCTGTTTACAGGGGCGGCAGACAGATATGCGGAAGTGGATGCGCCGATGCTCGCATATTCCAAAGGCTTTACAAGCTTTGAGGGGCTTGATAACCAGATAGAGAAAACAAATCTGATTTATAATGAGGAAAAAGAAATTTATTTCTTTCATACCCGGATTTCACCATGGAATCCTGGTGATATGGAGCCACAGCCGGAAATGGAGATTCTTCCATTCTGGAAGGCTCTGCTTGCCTGCACCCTGTTCACAGCGGTCCTGCTCATGTTTTATGTAATTTTACAGCTGTTCTTCCATGTATTGCTGGCGAATCCTATCGCCGCCGCTGCAGCAGCTCTTTTTACCGCTTTTGCAGGGATTTTTCTATCGCCGCCACAAAAAGCGACAGCTGTATATAATCTTGTGAATCCCTTTACCTACCGCAATCCTGTCTATGCCGTTACAGGTTATATCGGTCCTTCCTACTTATGGTCGCTCACCATTGTAGCAGCTGCGGGGGTGCTGCTGTTTGCCGCAGCCTGTCTGCTGTTCAGGAAAAAGGATATGGGGTCCATGTAGAGAACAAGGCCTTGTCTTCATCGCAAACAAGAGCCGCTATGTGAGGCTTTCTGTTTTGAAGTGCGATGTGTAATGAATCATCACATCTATATGCTGCAGAAAGAAAGGTGGTCATGCAGGATGCATAGCTTAGTTGAGGTTCAGCATGTAACAAAATATTATGACAAAGCCAAGGTGCTGGATGATGTCAGCTTCACGGTTGGTGAAAGGGAAATCATTGGGCTGATCGGGCCAAACGGCGCAGGTAAATCTACACTCATGAAATGCATGAACAGTCTTGTCTTCTTTCAGGAGGGAGATATTCTCATCGAAGGCTTTTCCATAAAACACGATCGGGAAAAGGCATTGCAGGTACAGTCGTCCCTGATTGAAAATCCGGGTATGTATCTGGATATGACAGGAGAGCAGAATCTGAAATTCTTTGCCCGATTAAGAAAAACGGATGCTGTGCAGCTTGCAAGGGTGAAGGAGTTCACCGGTTTGAAGGAGGCTCTGAAGAAACCGTGCGGGCAGTATTCTCTAGGTATGAAGCAGCGTCTTGGTCTGGGGATTGCTTTGCTGGCAAAGCCGCGTTTTCTCATACTGGATGAGCCCATGAACGGGCTGGATCCTGATGGTGTCATGCTGCTGCGGGAGAATCTGAAAAAGCTTGTGGAGGAGCAGGCGATGAGTATTCTGATATCCTCTCACCAGCTGGGAGAAATAGAAAAAATAGCTACCAGAATTCTCTGTATAGATAAGGGGAAGATGATAACTACACAGGATTCGCTGCTCAATCGCAGGCAGTATGTACTGGAAACGGAGCAACTGGAAAAGCTATCCACATTATCCGAATTGCAGAGGACTGCTGAGACCTATCAGCTATTGAATGCTACGCATATGATGGTGGAATTTGTATCCTCGGATGGTCTGCAAAAGCTTTTATCTGCCGCACATGATGCCGGTATCCTAATCACGGATGTTCAGCAGAGGGTGATTAACATGGAAGAATTTTACCAGCAGGTCTTTCGGAGAACCACATGATTGCCTTCTATATTCAGGAATGCAGGCGTGTGCTTTCCCGCAAATATACCTATTGTATCCTGATGGCCATGCTCGCCTTTCTTCTCCTTCACATACCCTATTATCACCTGCAGGCAAGCAGCTATATGCAGAAAGAAAGAAATCAGGCCTATGCAGATGCCTATCTTCTTTACAGCTCCTTACACAATGCTGTTCAGGATAAAGCAGCAGCTGCGGAAAATTTCTACCAGAAGGAATACGAGGATTACTATCTGCTGATGCAGATTTACGATTCCAAACGCTATGCGGAAAGTCTGGATCAAAAGCTGCGAGTGCAGCACGGTATTTATATAAGAGAAATTGAATGGATGAAGGAAAACCATGAGTTTGTGCTCAACTATGAGCTACAGGAGCGAGAGCGGCAGGCAGTCTGGACCACCTATATGCTGGGGCATAAGCTGCTTCCCTATGCTACCCCATTTGAAAATCAGACTTCAAATTTTTTCTATCAGCTGCTGCACGGCAATGTATCGCTGCTCGTTCTCTTTCTGCTTGCGGTAAGTATCGTTCCCATGATTGTGTGCAGAGATTTTGAGGAGGATGTGTACAAGCTCATCTATACCACTGCTATATCAAGAGAACGTATTCTGCTTGCCAAGCTGCTTGCGGCGATTACGATGATAGCCGGCTTTTTGGTCGTCGCTTCTGGTACTGTCGCGCTTGTGACCTGGCTGCTGTATGGCGGCGGTTCACTGGCTTATCCCTATCTGATGGAGAATGGCTCGCTGATTACGGCAGGCACTTATCTTGCCTCCTCCCTCCCATTGTATCTGTTTACGTTGCTTTTCCTGACTATTTTAATGTTTCTGTTTTCCTGCCTGTGTCGCAAACAGGTGGATACCTGTATTTATTTCGGTCTTTTGATGGCATTGCTGTACGTCTGTATGGAATATCAACTATTTGCGAAGCTGCAGGCGTGGATTCCCTGCTTTTATATACAGGGCAGCCGTATTTTAAGCAATGAGATGGGGATATCTGTTGCACAGGCAGTGCTGCGCTGCAATGTATACAGTGCGGGTGTAGTGCTGGGGCTTTGTGCTTATTTTCGCAGAATCGATATCAGAAAAGACTGAGCTTATACGAATTGCGGCTGCGTTTAGACTGCCGTTTGTTGTATGCGCACAGTGCGAGCAGTCATACACGCCTTCACACAATATCTTGGGGATTTATCTCTCTTGCTAAGCTTTGAGGGGCATTGCTTTCGGTTTTGCTATATTTTTCTCTGATATGGAAAGCTGCTTGAGGGCTCGGGCACGCTGTTATGCGAATCCAAACGGAAGATTTACTTTTATAAGCGTGGTGAAAGAAATCAGGGGTTTTTGCTACTGCTTGCTGTCAGAACCAAAGCAGCTTGCTACAATTCTGTTTTCAGCACGTAGCTTATATCCTCCCGGCAGTGCAGAGCTCGTATGGCTGCATGTAATTTGTGAAAAAAACAGTTGCAATTCCAATCGAATCATATTACAATACTAAGTACCGCGGTTTCGTGGTATTTTCATGCGTGGGAGAAGGAGGCAACCCTTCATTCTGACCACTGCATAAGACTTTTTAAATATAGGAGGAATGTCTTGTGAGTAAGAAAGTTGCAAAAGTTTGTAAACTTCAGTTCCCTGCAGGGGGAGCTAGACCGGGACCTGCACTGGCTTCTGCCGGTATCAACATGCCGCAGTTCTGTACAGCATTCAACGATGCTACAAAAGAGCGTGCTGGTGATGTCGTTCCAGTTATCATTACTGCATACGAGGACAAGAGCTTTGACTTCGTAATCAAAACAACTCCGGCTGCTATGATGATCAAAAAAGCTGCTGGAATCAAAAAAGCTTCAGGTAACCAGAAAGAGATCGCTGGAAAAATCACAGTAGATCAGCTGCGTGAAATCGCAGAATACAAAATGCCAGACTTAAACGCTAACGATGTGGAAGCTGCTATGCGTATCGTCGCAGGTACTGCTAAAAACATGGGTGTTGAAGTTGAAGGTTTTGAATAAGAAAGGCGGAAAACAAAATGGCAAAATTCGGTAAAAAATATGTAGAAGCTGCTAAAAAAGTTGATCGCACGAAAACTTATTCAGTAGCCGAGGCAGTAAAATTAGCAAAAGAAACAAACATCGCTAAATTCGACGCATCTGTTGAAGTTAGCTTCAAATTAAATGTGGATCCTCGTCACGCTGATCAGCAGATCCGTGGTGCGATGGTGCTTCCACACGGAACCGGTAAAACACAGAAGGTCTGTGTTATTACACAGGGACCAAAAGAGCAGGAAGCGAAAGATGCCGGTGCAGATTTCGTTGGTGGAAAAGAACTGCTGGAAGACATCCAGAAGGGATGGTTCGACTTCGATGTAATCGTTGCGACTCCGAACATGATGGGTGAGCTTGGTAAGCTGGGACGTCTGTTGGGACCAAAGGGCTTAATGCCAAACCCTAAGACTGGTACAGTTACCATGGATGTAGCAAAAGCTGTTGAAGATATCAAAAAGGGTAAAGTTGAATACCGTGTTGACAAAGAAGGAAATATCAACCTGATGATCGGAAAAGTAAGCTTTGACGATGAGAAGCTGGTTGACAACTTCAATGCACTGCTGAAGGTTATCTCAAAAGCACGTCCTGCAGCTGTAAAGGGTACTTACATCAAAAACCTGGTAATCTCCACTACCATGGGACCTGGTGTCAAAGTAGCTGTTGAAAAATAACGATTGACAAAGTCTCGTTAGCAGGTTAAAATATCAGATGTTATCAATATACCATAGACAGTAACGGCCTTATGGCTTAATCATGTTACCGAGGTAAAAGTTAGATACTAAACTTTCACCCGTAGTCTGTCTATGCCTGCGGGTGTTTTTATATCACTCTTAAAGGGTATATTGTTACATATAAATTTAGGAGGTGTGAAGTTATGAACCAGGCGATTATCGATAGCAAGAAAGCGGTCGTTTCTGAAATTGCTCAGAAAATGAAAGAATCTCAGTCAACTGTTGTTGTTGAGTACCGTGGACTTAGCGTTGCCGAAGTAACCGAGTTACGTAGAAATCTGCGCGAAGAAGGTGTTGAGTTCAAGGTTTACAAAAACTCACTGGCTCAGCGTGCTGCTGTTGAAGCAGGTGCGGATGATCTTACAAAGGATCTGATCGGACCAAACGCCATCGCATTCGGTGGTGACGCAGTTGCTCCTGCGCGTGTTCTGGCAAAATTCGCTAAGAAACATGAACACTTGGTATTGAAAAGCGGAATCGTAGAAGGAAAAGTTGTTGGTGTAGATACCATTAAAGAACTGTCCAGTCTGCCGAACCGTGAAGGTATGTTATCAATGCTGTTAAGCTGTCTGCAGTCTCCAGTACGTGGATTTGCATGTGCTGTTAAGGCAGTGGCTGACGCAAAAGACGGAGGTTCTGCTGAAGAAGCAGCTCCACAGGAATAAACTTACAGGAGGAAAATGAAAATGGCAAAATTAGCACAGGAAGATATCTTAGCTTACTTAGAAGAAGCTACCATCTTAGAACTTAACGAATTAGTAAAAGCAATCGAAGAAAAATTCGGTGTAACAGCTGCTGCACCAGTTGCTGTAGCTGCTGTAGCAGACGACGCTGCTGCTGCAGGACCTAGCGAAGTAACTGTAACTCTGACTGACATCGGTGGAACAAAGGTTGCTGTCATCAAGGCAGTACGTGAAATCACTGGTTTAGGTCTGGTTGACGCTAAGGGTCTGGTTGACAAGGCACCAAGTGTAATCAAGGAAAACATCAAACCGGAAGAAGCAGAAGAAATCAAGAAGAAACTGATGGACGCTGGTGCTTCTGTAGAAATCAAGTAATTCATACTTACACATTTTACAAACAACAAAAAGCCGAAAGGCTTTTTGTCACCTAAAAAGGCGGGATAACGATGGATCATTACTTTACAGATAATCGTCATTTAGCAGAAAACCGGAAGGAAATATCTTTCCGGTTTTGGTGTTTTAACGTTTCTTTTATTACCGATAACGGCGTATTCTCCAAAGACAGTGTTGACTTTGGGACACGGGTACTGCTGAACACGCTGCATGAGCATGAGGCTGAGCTGGGAAATCAACTTCTGGACATGGGTTGCGGCTATGGTGTTGTGGGAATTGTCTCAAAAAAGGCATGGCCGGATAAGCAGGTTGAAATGGTGGATGTAAATCCCAGGGCGGTAGCACTTGCCAGGGACAATGCTGAAAAAAATAAGATCGAAGCAAACATTCATGTGTCCGATGTATATGAACAGGTAAGTGGGAATACTTTTACTGATATCATAACAAATCCTCCGATTCGTGCCGGTAAAAACGTCATCTATAAAATCTTCGAGGAGGCATGGGAGCATCTTGCGGATCAGGGTACACTGTGGGTTGTGATCCGTAAACAGCAGGGAGCTCTCAGCGCTGTGACGAAAATAAAAGAAGTGTTTGGAAATTGCGATATCATTCACAAGGAAAAAGGATATTTCATACTAAAAGCAAAAAAAGCATTGACAATTTGACAAACAGTTGATATTATAATAAATTGCATAATACTAAAATATTAAAATGGGTTTTTATGCCTTATTTTGATAGGTGAAACTTGTAGAAAGGATGGCGTACATGGACAAAAAACAGCCTTATCGTATTGTCGCTTCCGGTAAAAAGGCAGAGCGTCGAGACTACTCAAAAGTAAGCGGGCATCTGGAACTGCCAAACCTGGTAGAAATCCAGACAGACTCCTTCGAGTGGTTCAAGAACGAAGGAATTGGGGAAGTTTTTAATGAGATTTACCCGATTCAAAACTATGGAGGAAATATCAAGCTGAAATTCGCTGGCTATGAATTTGGAGAGCCGAAATTCAATGCGGAGGAATCAATGTATCGCGAATGTAATTTCGCGGCACCTTTGAAAGCCCGTATGGAGCTTGAAATTACAGATAACACAACTGGTGAGGTTATCAACAAGTGGGAGGATGTCTTCCTTGGGGACTTCCCGCTGATGACGGAAACCGGTACCTTTATTATCAATGGAGCGGAGCGTGTCATCGTTTCGCAGATCGTGCGTTCCCCGGGTGCGTACTTTTCCACTGGTTATGAGGAAAAAACAGGGAAGGAATCCTTTGCCTGTGAATTGATTCCAAGCCGCGGAACATGGCTGGAGTTTCTGACAGAAGTGAAAAAGGCGTCTACAGGACGTGTTTTAAACATGAGCATTGACCGGAAACGTAAAATGCTGTCTTCTATTCTGTTTAAGGCGATCGGTATGTCTGTGGATCTTGACAGAAGTGAGGATGCACATGACACGATGCAGATCAAAACCTTCCTGAAGGCTATGGGAAGAGATATCGTGGAAAATGTCGCGATCGATGATGAGGATCGCGAGTTCATGAATCTGTACCTTACATTATATGCATCCTTCTTCGGCAAATACGAAGAAATTGAAAACACACTGATGGCAGATAAGGTCAAGACAACACAGGAGGCGTTACTGTCCATTTACGAAAATCAGCGTTCTGATGAAATCCCGACACTGGATGGCTCCATTACACTGATGAATGCGAAGTTCTTTGATCCGCGTCGTTACGACCTGACAAAGGCTGGACGCTATAAGCTGCGTAAGAAGCTGAACGCGATCAACCGTGTTGATAAGCATCATCTTGCACAGGATATTCTGGATGCGGATGGCAATGTATTTATGGCCAGCGGTACCATGGTCAATCGCGATGAGCGTAATGCGCTTCGCACAGAGCTGGAAAAAGGTATGCATGTCAATGCATTCCCGTTCAATCCATTGTTCAATCATCCGGATAAGGTATATGTACCAAGCAGCAATCACCTCGGTCTTGTCGGACGTGTTCTGGCAGGCGATGTGGAGCTGGAAGACGGTACACTGTATGAAGGAAGCATTCTGAGTGAACAGGATGTGGAGGCTATTGTCAAGGGTGTGGAAAAGGTAGCTGTTCATGGCGGCATCATCGCCAAGAAGGTTGCTTTGACAAGCGCGAATGTGAATGCTGTATTGAACTACGGACAGAGAATGTACGCGTTTGCCCGTTTGACGGATGCAAATGGAGAAGATGTAGTCAACGAGGAAGGCGATTTCTTCGTGGATGGCTATACGCCTCGCCACAAGCCGGAAGCACTCAGTGTGACTGCCGTAGATGAAATCAAAGCAAAGGTCAACAACGGTGCTGTATTATATGCATGGTTAGTGGGAGCTGCGATTCAGGAAATCCTGATTCGTGACCACGACGGTGCAGTAGTTAAGGTTATGGGAAATGACCCGTATGCTGACAAGCACACCATTACTATTTCCGATATGTATGCATTCTATGCCTACAATCTGAACAATATGGAGGGCGTTGGAGATACCGATGATATCGATATGCTGGGGAACCGTCGTATCCGATCCGTTGGAGAGCTGATTCAGAATCAGTTCCGTATCGGTTTAAGCCGTATGGAGCGTGTGGTTAAGGAGCGTATGTCCATTGCGGATATCGCGACCCTGACACCGAAGAAGTTGACCAATATCCGTCCGCTGACAGCGGCAATCAAGGAGTTCTTCTCCTCTTCTCAGCTGTCTCAGTTCATGGACCAGCAGAATCCGCTTGCTGAGCTGACAAACAAGCGCCGTATTTCCGCATTGGGACCTGGTGGTATCACCCGTGATCGTGCGAGCTACGAGGTTCGTGACGTTCACAGCTCTCACTATGGGCGAATCTGTCCAATCGAGACACCGGAAGGTCCAAACATCGGTCTGATTTCCAACCTGACGACGTATGGAAAAATCAATGAATACGGCTTCATTCAGACTCCGTACCGTATCGTGAATGCGGATGGAACTGTACAGGAAGAGGCACTTTACCTGTCTGCGGATGAAGAAGCCGATTATGTTATCGCACAGGCCAACGAGGTTGTTGAAGGCCGCCTGATCAATGA
>ERZ781275.1000-NODE-1000-length-23825-cov-4.000042_pt1 | contig 23825 bp, 20 predicted proteins | sample MGYA00375853_ERZ781275 | MGnify/ENA primary metagenome ERZ781275 (study PRJEB29790, sample SAMN03653691) | human gut metagenome | host: Homo sapiens | place: USA: Dallas, Texas | collected 2012-07-23 | study: EMG produced TPA metagenomics assembly of the Gut...
TATGCATACTGCTATGCTGTATCATACTGCTTGCCGGCTGTGTAAGCAGGAAACAGGATGTAAGCGATAAAGAGGGAGGAGAGCCACAAAAGCAAGGTGCCTTTAACGAGGAGCTGCAGCTAAAGGAATGGTCGCTTCGCTCGCTTAGTCAGGGCGATGGAAATGCACAGGGCTTTTACCGTTTGAAAACGATAGATAACGGCGGCGGTGAGCTGTATTCCAATATTTTATATACCGACTATGAGAACAAAAAAGAAATTTATTTATGCGACAAACCGGAATGTCAACACAGGGATACCTCCTGTACCTCCTATTATGCAGGTCTTGATATGGTTACGCAGCTGCTCGTTCATCACAACCATTTGTATCTGATCGCCAATGAGGACAGCACGGTAAATGAAAAAAACGAGCTTGTTACAATGCCTGCCAGAATCCTGCAAATGGATCTGGATGGGAAAAACCGCAAAGAGCTCATGCAGCTGCCAAGCGGCTATGGCTTCAGCTATGAGAGTATGGCAGTGGCCGGGGATGTTTTGTATGCTCCAATCGAGAAAACAGAGAATGTGAGTACAGGACAGGGAGAAATGAGCTCTGCCGTACAGGTTGTCCGTGAAAAAAAGCTGTATGCGATACAGCTGAACAGCGGCAAACGAAAGGCGGTTGCGGATATGAAAAACAAGAGCATTCTGGGATGTATGGGACGCTCTCTCATCGTCAATGCCTACCGCTATAAGGAAGACCCCGATCAGCTGCTGGATAAAGGGGATTTTGAAGGCTATGAGCGGGTGTCACAGCAGGCAGAGATTGCCTATGAGCGTATCAATGTGGATAGTGGAAGGGTGGAGAAAAGCTTTCCTACAGCTGCGGATGTGCTGGGTATCTTCGTAAATGACAGTATTTACTATACAGATAACAGCGGTATGCTGAAGCAGCTGAATATGAAGGATGGGAAAACACATGATCGCAAGCAGCTGGAGAATCCCATGTCCACGCTGATGTTTGGAGAGGATAACCATCTGTACCTGTATATGGGAGAAAAGGAATATGTATATTCATTACAGGATGATCGTCTGACACCGTTTACGCTGACACTGTCGGATACACAGGAGCCGATTCGCCTGCTTGGTGAAACAAAGGATATGTATTATGTCATCTATGATCAAACTGGAGAGGTAAAGAAAACATGGGCCGGTACGGATCAGTATGAGGCAAGCAGTTACGCTTATGGACTGATGAAAAAGAAGGATTACTGGAACAGCAAAGCGAACTACACACCGGTGGATGTCATAGCGAAGGGGGAGTAGGCAAATGCTGGAAATAAAAAATGTAAGTAAATCCTATGCGGATAAACGGGTGCTGCATCATATTGATTTGCGTCTATCGCATGGAATCTATGCGCTGCTTGGACCCAACGGTGCCGGGAAATCAACATTGATGAATATCCTGTGCAATCAGCTGAAATGTGAGGAAGGCAGTGTTTTGTATAACGATAAGGATATCCGTGAGCAAAAGCAGGCATATTATGAGTTGCTCGGATATGCTCCGCAGCAGCAGGGTCTGTATGATGAATTTAGCGGAGAACGGTTTCTAACGTATATGGCTTTGTTGAAAAATATCAGTAAGTCACAGATACAAAAGGAGGTTGCGCGTGTTGCACAGCTTGTGAATATGCAGCAGCACCTCAAGCAGCGCTGTGGTGCATATTCCGGTGGCATGAAACAGCGTATACTGGTAGCTCAGGCATTGCTGGGGAATCCGGAAATTCTGCTGTTCGATGAACCGACAGCAGGCCTGGATCCAAAGGAGCGGGTGTCTTTACGCCGTGTATTTGATTCCCTGAAGAAGGAGCATACCTTGTTGATAGCGACACATGTTGTAAGCGATGTGGAATCCATAGCAGATGAGGTAATTTTTTTAAAGCAGGGAAGGCTGATGGCACAGGGTGGTGTGGATGAGCTGCTGCTTCACCATCCGGGTATTGCTTCACTGGAGGAATTGTATCTGCATATGTTTGCCGAGGAAGCAGCATGTTGAAAAATCTGTATGCAATGGAGCTGTATAAGCTGTGGAGAAGTAAAAGATTTCTGCTGTTTCTTTTGCTGCTGCTGTTGTGCAACATCGGCTTTCTCTCCTACGAAACCTGGGGACAGAATAAGGTTGAAACAGCAGCCTATCAGAAAGTATCCACGCATTTACAAGCCCTGTCCAGTGATGCACGCTACACATATCTGCAGGAACACGCATATCAGGTGGAGCTGGCCTTTGCCCGTGAGCAAATCCGCAATCTGAAGACGCAGCACGATCCGCAGGCGGAGGCGCGTATTGCGGCGTTGCGTGATCAGTACCCTGCGCTTGAGCAAAACGGTGGTACACCACCTTTGTATACCGGTGATCTGGAAGCGGAAACGGCCTTTTTAAAACCGATCTTAGAACAGGCAGCTACGGTGAAGGGCTATGCAAATTTTCTAACGGAGGTTGAACAGAAGGCAAAAACGATCTCTTCGATTTCCATATTTGCAAGGGAGGACAGCTTCTCCAGTCGTAATATACAAAAAAGCAAAGAGGACTATGCGGCAATGCATTCGGTTTCCATTGACTTTCAGCTGCAGGATGCACTGCTGCGAGCACTGTCTTATCCCGTAACCGCTGTTCTTGTCATGCTTGCAATATTTCTGTATGCAACGATGGTCTATCAGCAGGAGAGTCAGCGTAAGCTGCAGCCGATGCTTTATGGAACCCTGCGCGGCCGGCATACCTATATAAATACGAAGATGGTTGCGATTGCTGTATCCTCTGCGGTGATTGTCTGCTTGTTTTATGGCGGTAATCTTCTATTGATGGAGCTTGCATATGGGGGGATTCGCCTATCTGCATCACTGCAATCTCTTGCGGCCTTTCAGCAGTCGATACTGCCCATCAGCATCCTACAGTTCCTTCTACTGTTTTTCTTTCTGAAGATAGGCACCTGTATGATATTCGCTCAGGCGATGTTGCTGCTCTGTACCATTTTCAAGCATCGGGTTATCAGCTATCTCAGCATGATTGCCTGCATTCTGCTTTCCTTCGCCATGCATATATTCCTGTCGCCAACCGGTCCTTTCCGTGTGCTGTATTATCTGAATCCGGTTCGTTTGTTTCAGGTTGTCGAGCTGCTGCAGGGCTATGTGAATTTCAATGTGCTTCAACATCCGGTATCACTTTCCATGCTTTACAGCATATTGCTTCTGGCTGTGGCTGTGCTTTTGTTTGTGCTGCTGCATAGCATGGTGGAAAAAGCTGCGCACAGCTACCAGCTTCCGGTGTGGATCCGGCGTCTGCATATGCCGGTTATACGCAATCTGTGGGCACAGGAATGCTACAAGCTTTTCTGGGTACAAAAAATAGCGCTCGTCCTGCTGGTCTTTGCCGGATTTCAGTTGTACAGCTATTCACATATGCAGGTGTATACAAGTGAAGAGGAACGGCTGTGGTCCTCCTATATGCAGACACTGCAGGGGGAAGTGACAAAAGAGAAGGAAGCGTTTCTTCAGAAGGAAAAGACCTATTTTGCGGATTTACACAAGCAGGAGGAGCGTCTGGTAAAGCGTCTTGAGCGAAGGGAAATCAGTATGGCGCAATATCGCCGACAGGTGGAGCCGATTTCCAATATGCTGTTGAAGGAGGAAACCTTCCAGCAGGTGCTGCAGGAATATGAATATGTAAAGCAGGATTCCCATCGGCAATTTGTCATTCCCTTTGGCTATCGGCGGCAGTTCTTTTCATCGGATCGCTGGAGTATGCTGATCTTTCTCTTCCTGTTTCTGCTAAGCATTGCAAATCTGCAATGTATAGAGTATCGCAATAAACGGCAGATTTTATTAAAGACCTGCGTACATGCCAAAAAGGCACTGGTAAACAGAAAGCTGATCCTCGCCTTTCTGTGCGGTGTTTCTCTGCTTATCATGGCACGTCTTCCACAGCTGCTGGTCTATGCAAAAACCTATGGTTTTCCATGCAGCACTGCATCGATTACATCCCTGCAGGAATTTGCCCAGCTGCCGGGAGGTATCAGTATCGCATGCTTTATGATTGGTGCAGCCCTGCTCCGACTTTTTGCCCTGCTTCCGGTAATCATGTTCTGCTTCATGGTTTCCGTCCGTGTCCGTCAGCAGCTATTCACGCTGTTATCGGCTCTTCTGATATTTCTGCTTCCTTTGCTGTTGTCAGCTGCAGGAATTCATATTCTGGATGCTGTGAGTCTGTATCCGCTGCTGTTTAATGAAAGCTGTATGACATCTGTTTCCGGTATGTGGAATCTGTTGTTCTCCATACTTGGCTATTCTGTATTTACCATACTATGCTATCGGCTTGCTCTTTTATTTGATAAACAGGTCTAAGAAAAAAACACTTCCTTTATTCTGCATACAGCAGAGGGAAGTGTTTTCTTTTACGTTTTTACTATTGATTTGCCGCAGTATCATCCAGGCGCTTCACGCTCAGTGTAACGGTGACGCCTGTGCTCAGTGTCAGAGTCAAAGCGATAGCCGCACTGACGGCCATGTCGATTACATCACCGGCTGATAAGGTTTCAATCACACTGCCGGAATAGATGGATTCCGTTGCGATTGCCAGCAGATGGCGTTCTTCTGTACTTGGAATAGATACCCCGTTGCGTCGCACGCTCAGTGTAACTGCCGCTCCCAGTGAAGCGGAGGCATTGAACATATAGTTGATTTCATAAACACCGCTGGTAACAATTGTTAAAGCATCTGCCGGTGTAAGGTCAACATTGGAGGCAGGCATATCTACAGGAAGAGGCAGCTGTTGCTCGGCACCGATCAACAGACTCAAGGTTTGTGCGGTATCATTGTACTTTCCACCGTATGCCAAAAGTGTTCCACCGCCGCCAGGTCCGGTATCTCCGCGTGGAATGGTGAAGGTAAGCTCTATACCATCCGGTGTATCTACGGAGGTAACCTCAGCTTCTGTTCCCGGTTCGGATGTTGTAGTTGGACCAATGGTTACGACTGGTGTTGGTCCTGTTGGTCCGATATCTCCCTGTGCACCGGTTTCACCAGTTGGTCCGGTCGGCCCGATTTCTCCGTCAGCGCCTGTAGGACCTGTAGCTCCTATGGCACCATCGGCACCTGTAGCTCCGGTGGCACCTGTGGCCCCGGTAATTCCCGTAGCACCGATTGGTCCGGCAGGCCCTGTAGGTCCGGTTTCCCCAGTAGCGCCTGTGGCCCCGGTGTTTCCGGTAGCGCCGATTGGTCCGGCAGGCCCTGTAGGCCCGGTTTCCCCAGTAGCGCCAGTAGCCCCTGTGGCCCCAGTAATTCCGGTAGCACCGATTGGTCCGGCAGGCCCTGTAGGTCCGGTATCACCAGTAACGCCTGTGGCACCTGTGGCCCCAGTAATTCCGGTAGCACCGGTTGGTCCGGCAGGTCCGGCAGGTCCGGTTGGCCCTGTTGCACCATTCTCACCAGTCGCTCCGATTGCCCCAGTCGGTCCGGTATTTCCATTAGCGCCCGTCGGTCCTGTAGCCCCAATTGGCCCTGTGGCTCCGGTAATCCCCGTAGCGCCTGTCGGTCCTGTCGGTCCTGTCGGCCCGGTAGCTCCAACTCCAGGCCCAGTCGGTCCCGTGGCTCCTGTAGCACCGGTATCCCCGCGTGGAATGACGAAATCCAATACATGATTTGGTCCTCCGCTGTCATGTACCTGAGCAGGTGTTCCTGGATCAGCAGTTGTCGTCGAACGTATGGTTATTGTTTCCGATAACCCGGTAGCGCCTGTGGCTCCGCTTGCGCCCTGTGCTCCTGTAGCTCCGGTGGCACCTGTTTCTCCCGCCGGACCTCTGAATCCTCGCGGACCGCGCGGCCCCGGACAGCAGCATACGTCATAGTCGCAATCGCAGGATGAAGAACTGCACTCATTGCAGCAGTTTTTGTCATCAAATTCATACTCATCATAATGCATATCGTTCACCTCAATTTTTTTAATTCATTTTAGTATATGGCAGAGATTTAGAATGGGGCATGATATTGACCCTGTTCCAATGAAAAGATGGCTGATTCGTTTGCATATTTAAGTATCCGGCAATCAGCAGAGAAGCCGATTGTCCGGTATTGTGAAAAGGATAGCTGGTCGAAGCTGCATCAGTTGATCAGGATATAGCGATCCCTGCGCTGGCATAGCCGGCGATTGTATTGACAAGGCTCAAGCCGGCAGCTGTAGCGGTGAATACAAGCAGCAGTCTTGTCTGGTTCGTAACTGCGATTGACAGTCCTGTTGTTGTACCCGAGGATATGGTTCCGATAGCGATTACCCCGCTGATCGCAGGAGCTAGTGCCACCGTAGCCCCAGGCACAGCCGTAAAGGAGTTGTTTGGTGCTGTAGATTGGTAAAGTGTTGCTGTGATTGTTACAGTAGAGCCAACCAGTGACAAAGCAGCGGTGGTTGAGAAGAAAGCAGAAATCGAAGTTATGGTACCTGCTCTTGGCATAGAAAATGCAAAGTTTGTCAGCGTACCAGCAGCATTGGTAAGGTCTATGATGCCGCCAACAATACTGACGCCTGGTGCAGAGCTGCCGAAGCCGACAAAGCCCGGTGTACCGACCAGTCCTCCTGCAATCGTTGTCAGGGATAATGGAATGCCAGAGCTGTAAGGAATAATTGCAGAGCTTCCTGCTAGTCCGGTCGCTCCGGTTGCACCTGTAGCCCCGGTTAAGCCCGTGCTTCCTGTGGGACCTGTTGCACCCGCAGGGCCAATAATACCATCAGCTCCTGTAGCCCCAGTGGCCCCTGTCGGTCCAGTCGCCCCATCCGCTCCGGTGTTTCCGGTAGCTCCAGTTGGCCCGGTAGCTCCTGTCAACCCTGTACTTCCTGTCGCACCTGTCGGTCCGGTAGGTCCATCAGCGCCATCAGGTCCTGTATTTCCGGTTGCTCCAGTTGGCCCGGTTGCACCATCAGCCCCGGTGTTTCCCATGGCCCCCGTCGGTCCTGTGGCTCCGGTTAATCCCGTGTTTCCCGTTGCCCCGGTCGCTCCGGCAGGCCCGATTGCACCATCAGCCCCAGTGTTTCCAGTAGCGCCCGTTGGTCCTGTTACGCCATCAGCCCCAGTATTCCCGGTAGCCCCCGTCGGTCCTGTTATTCCTGTGCTTCCGGTTGGTCCAGTTCCTCCGGTAGCTCCAGTGCTGCCTACTGGTCCAGTAGCTCCCATAGGTCCGATTGCACCATCGGCTCCGGTATTTCCAGTAGCGCCCGTTGGTCCCGTAGTCCCGGTTGCACCGATGCTTCCTGTTGCACCAGTTGGTCCTGTCGCACCAGTATTTCCCGTTGGTCCGCTAACGCCGTTGGCTCCGGTGTTACCCATCGGTCCGGTTGGTCCAGTCACACCATTAGCACCGGTATTACCTGTAGCCCCTGTTACGCCACTCGCTCCTGTCGCCCCAGTCGCTCCGGCAGGTCCGACAGGGCCTGTATTCCCCGTAGGCCCAGTGGCACCAGTATTGCCAGTCGGCCCGGTAGGTCCTGCAGGAATTGTGAACAGCAAAGAAGCACCGGAAGGTGAAAATGTCTCATCGACACTGGCTTGTGTTCCAGGATCACCGGTTATAGTTCCGGCAACGGTAATAACCGGGGTCACTCCGGTAGCTCCCGTGTTTCCACTCGCACCGGTATTTCCTGTCGGCCCAGTCGGTCCCGTCGGTCCAGTAGCACCGGTACTGCCGGTATTTCCAGTTGCACCAGTCGGGCCTGTTGGCCCCGTAGCGCCTACACCTGGACCGGTCGCCCCAGTCGCCCCCGTCGGTCCGCTTGGTCCTGTCGCTCCTCGAAATCCCCGTGGTCCTCGTGGTCCCTGGCAACAGCTGTTACAGTCAAAGTCGCAGGATGAGGAATCCTCGCTACAGCACTCATCGTTGTAATTATAATCATCGTAATGCATATTGCTCACCTCGCTTTCTAATACGTTATACAATATGCTGATAAAGAAAAGCAGACATCGACAATCCCCCAGATATCTAAAAATATTTAATTCTCGCAAACAAAGCAAACGCAGCGGACATATATGTTGACATAGATGATATCAATGCTGAATTTTTGAAGGAAGCAGGGATTTGCTATGCAACGGCTTATCCTGCTGAAGGTCATAAGCAATGCATTTGATACATGTTTCAGAGTAGCAGTACGCCAAAGCTGAGTAAGCAGAAACGGAAGCAGCCCTCATAAAACGCGAGACCTGCATTTCATCGATCTGAATACGGATTGCTATACAAGTGGTAAATGGCAAGACACAAGAATATTTCTATGCGTTAATTCGCAGACAGGTAAAGATTTTTTTTTAGGCATATGCTATACTGTTAGCATAAATGAGGTGATTATATGCTGTCTACAGAGCGTAAATTATATTTGTTGCAGAAAGTGGAAAGAGAAGGAACCATCCATGTACGGGATGTTGCCAAGCAGCTTAATATCAGTGAAACAACGATCCGTCGTGATTTGATGGAGCTGGAGCAGGAAGGAAAGGTGCGAAGGGTGCACGGCGGTGCTGTCAGAGAGAGTCTGAATCAGATTTTAACGGAATCAAGAGAGCTGCTGATGCAGGATCGCATGCTGATCAATTTTGACAGAAAATCCAGAATCTGCCGCAGTGCCAGTGAGCTGGTAGAGGATGGAGAGTGTGTCTTTCTGGATGGAGGAACCAGTATTGTCGCAATGATTGACTATCTGCAAAGTCGCCCCATCAAAATCGTGACACATAACCAGCTCATCGTACAGCGGCTGCATGATCCGGTTGCACAGATAATTATCATCGGTGGGGACTTTAATGCAAAATATCACATGAGTGAAGGTCCAATGGCACAGAATATGCTTGGTCTTTACAATTTCGACAGGGCCTTTATCGGCTGTGCAGGCATGGATCCTATCAGTGGGCAATGCTATACTGCAGAAATGGGAACCAGAGAATTGAAGGAGATTGCGATGAAAAACAGCAATCACAGCTATCTGTTGATTGATGATAGCAAGCTGTTTGTAAAGGGCTTCTGCAAATTTACGAATACGGATGCCTTTGAACAGATATTCTGTAATACGCTGGATGAGGCTGTGGAAAACCTTCCTGAGAATATGAAATTTGTGGAATAGGCTGAACAAAAAAAAGGTTCAACCTTTTTTTTCAAAATGTAAGAAAACGCTTTCCTGATTGCCCTTCCTGATTTATCATAAGAGTATAAAGAAAAGAGGGGTTTTATGGTAAGGACAATACCTGAAGATTTTTTAATCGGAACAAGCAGTAGTGCATGGCAAATTGAAGGTGTGGCAGGAAAAAGCAAAGAACAGAAAAGCTGGGCAGAGCTGTTCTATGAATCAGCACCGGAAAAATGGCACGACGGAGTCGGACCCGACAAGGCGGCCGATTTCTATCACCGCTACAAAGAGGATATTCATACTATGGCATCACTTCATATGAAAGCCTTCCGCTTTACGATACAGTGGGCGCGGTTTATGAAGGATCCGATTGCCGGTATCGTGGATGAAGAGGCAGCTGCATATTACGGTGATGTAATCAAAACCATACGGGAGGCGGGAATGGAGCCGCTGATATCCCTTGAGCACTGGGATCTTCCGGCCATACTCATCGAACGCTTTAACGGCTGGGCAGGCAGAGAAACGCTGGACTGCTACATCATCTATGTGAAAGAGGTGCTGCAGCGTTTTGCAGATCAGGTAACCTGGTGGTTCGCCTTTACAGAACCGAACATCCCCATTGATAACGGGTATATGGATGCCATATGGTATCCGTTCACTCATGATCCGAAAACCGCTTATCAGGCACATTTTCATAAGATACTGGCAACCTCGTATGCAGTCGCATGCATGGAGCAGTATCGCTCCTATGGATGCCGCATGGGGGCAATGGTACACATGACACCGGTCTATGCGAAAAGCGGAGAGATTCAGGATGTAACAGCAGCATGGTATGCCGATCTGTTTCATGTGCGTCTGTATCTGGACCCGTATCTGAAGGGAGAATTTCCGGCGGAACTGCTGCATCAGCTGCAGCTGCATGACTGCATGTTTAGCTATAAGGAAGAGGATTTGCAGCATATCCGAGCACATCGCATTGATATGCTTGGCATTGATTACTATTTTCCGATTCGGGTGCAGGCGCGCCGTCATCCGTATACCGGTCCCTTCCATCCAAAGCTGTATTATGAGCCATGGATCAAGGAGGACCGCAAATTCAATGCGGACCGCGGCTGGGAGGTTTACGAGCAGGCTGTCTATGATATCGGCATGCGCCTGAAGCATGAATATGGCAATCCGGACTGGCTGATCAGCGAAAACGGTATCGGTATTGCACATGAGGAGCGCTACCGCAATGAACAGGGAAGTATTGACGATGATTACCGGATCACCTTCCTCCGTGAGCATCTGCGATATGCGCTGAAGGCAAAAGAGGCAGGCTGTCACTGTCATGGGTATCTTGTATGGTCTTATATTGATAATGTATCCGCCATCAATGCATTTAAAAACCGTTACGGTCTGCTGGAGCTGGACGTAACGACAGGAAAAAGGATTCCGAAGAAATCGGCATACTGGTTTCGAGATATATTAGAAAAAATGCAGCTGGATGATTGAAAATGCATGATTGTGTGTGATAAAACAAACATAAATATGCATAATCGGAATAATGTGAGCGCAAATGGCTTGCTTATCGGATGAATTCCCATTATAATAAGCATAGAAAGAATCCTGATACCTTTGATTCTTTGACGCAGTCTGCATGATTTCATAGGAATGATGCTTGCAAGGGAGCATGGTGATGACATGCAAGGGGCGTGCACATTTGTTATCGAAGCGGGCTGTCAGCTATGAGGAGGGCGCTTATGAAAGATTTTCTATTTTATACACCTGCAGCATCCGGCGTTGACTGGAAGCGCATCGATTCTCTTCGTCATGTTATGGAGAAACGCACTGCCAGTATATGCTCGCAGCGTGCTCTTCTGTATACACGCTCATTTCAGGAAAGTGAAGGAGAACCGTATATTATCCGCAAGGCAAAGGCATTTGCCTATACCCTTGCCCATATGGATATCTATATTCAGCCGCATTCTCTGATTTTCGGAAATCAGGCATCTACAAACTTCGCAGCACCAATATTTCCGGAATATTCCATTCAGTGGGTCATTGATGAGCTGGATACTTTCGATCAGCGAAGCGGTGATGTGTTTCAGATCAGTGAGGAAGTAAAGCAGGAGCTGAAAAGCATAGCACCATACTGGCTGCAGCATACCCATGAGGATGAGGTCAATGCACACCTCAGCGAGAATATCCGTCTTGCAGAGAAGCAGGGAGTTCTTCATCGCGGCGGTATTTCCATGTCCGGGGACGGTCACATTGTACCGGATCATGACATGATATTGAACAGAGGGTTTCGCCCGATCATCACTGAGGCGAAGCATGCCCTGACACATGCTGACCTGCAGGATGCACAGCGCAATTACTATCAGGCGGTTATCATTTCGCTGGAAGGGGCACTGCTGTTTTTTCAGCGATTTGCCAAGCTTGCCGAGGAAATGGCGGAGCATGAACCGAATGAAAAAAGAAGACAGGAGCTGCGTGTAATCGCGCATATGGCTTCAACCATGATGGAACAGGAGGCCAGAAGCTTTTATGAAGGCGTAGAGGTGTGCTATATGGTGCATGTTCTGCAGATGATTGAAAGCAACGGGCATTCCTTCTGCTATGGCCGTTTCGACCAGTACATGCGAACGCTTTATGAACAGGATCTAAAGCGGGGTGTGCTGACAAAGGATCAGGCACTGGAAATCATCACCCATATGTTCATAATGAATTCCTCCTGTAATAAGGTGCGTCCCTACGGTCATACAAAATACTCACAGGGCTATCCGCTTTATTCCAATCTGGTTGTCGGAGGCAAAACACCACAGGGAAGCGATGGTACCAACGAGCTCTCCTATCTATGTATTGAAGCGATGCATCTGACGTCGTTAGCGGAACCGAATTTCTCTGTCCGTTATCATTTGGAAACACCGAGGCAGTTCCTAAAGGCGGCGGCATTGCTGATTCGCACCGGATGCGGAATGCCGAGCATGTTCAATGATGAGGTGGCCGCAAAGGGAATCGAGGATTTGGGAATTGCGAAGGAGGACGCGCTGGACTATTGTCCGATTGGCTGTGTGGAAACCGGGGTACCGGGAAAATACGGACATCGGGCTACCGGTATGACCTATGTCAACTGGGGCAAGGTTTTGGAGATTTTGCTGCATAACGGTGTAGACCCTGCAAGCGGTATCCAAATGCTGTCGGTAAATGGACAAAGCGGGGATGCTGTTACGTTTAAGAGCTATGAGGAATTGTGGCAGGGCTGGGAAAAGCTGCTGAAATTCTATTCTGATATATCGGTGGAATGCGATGCAATCTGTGATGATTCTCTGGTAAAATATGATGCTGATCCTTTCGCAAGCTGTTTTATACAGGACTCCATGAAGCTGGGAAAAACCCTGAAGGAGGGTGGCTGCCGCTATGATGTGATTTCACAGTCCAATATCGGACCGTGTGTTGTCGGAAACGCATTATACGCAGTAAAGAAGCTGGTATTTGAAGAGCAGTCGGTAACCTGGGAAGAGCTGATGAATGCTATGCAGGATAACTGGCAGTCTCTGAAATCCGCTAAAATTCATAAAAAAATACGTCATGTTGCCAAGTTTGGAAATGACGATGATGCGGTGGATGAAATTGTTAAGAATGTTTTTGATTCCTATCTGAAGCTGCTTCCGCAGTATCGTACACAGCGTTATCAGCAGGGGCCTGCAGTAAGCTGCTATACGATGTCGACCAGCAATATCACCTCCTATGTACCAAACGGCTTTGTCGTTGGTGCAACACCGGATGGACGATTTGCAGGTACCCCGTTAAATGAAGGCTGTTCTCCAACACAGGGGACAGATACAAACGGTCCTACCGCGGTTATCAATTCAGTTGCTAAGCTGCCGAATGAACAGGTTGCGGCAGGACAGCTGCTGAATATGCGATTCTCCAGCGGTGCACTGGCAGGAGAGGAAAATCTCGATAAGTTCGTTGACTTTCTGATGGCCTCTGCGAAAAAGCACATTTACCATAATCAGTTCAACGTCATCGACAGTGCAACGCTGCGTCTGGCGCAGGAGCATCCACAGGATTATACGGATCTGATCGTGCGTGTTGCCGGTTACTGTGCACAATTTGTTTCCTTGATGCCGGAAGCACAGGAGGCTATCATCGCACGTACGGAGAATACATGGTAGCCTTACACCTGTCGACCATACAGCGCTATTCCACAAAGGATGGCCCGGGGATACGATCCACCGTATTTCTGATTGGCTGTAATCTGCGCTGTGCATGGTGCTCCAATCCGGAGCTGATGCTACCATACGATAAGCTGCTTCATTTTTCATCGCTGTGCCGCGGCTGTCAGAGCTGTGTGCATGCGTATCCAACGGCTGTATACATGGAGGATGGTGCTATTCATATGCATCCCTGTGCACAGCATATGGCTGGAGAGCTGGAGGAGGCTTGTCCCTTTGATGCTCTTGAACAGGTTGGGATGCGGATGGAGCCCATACAGCTCGCAAAGCAGCTGGAAAAGGATTTCACATATTATGAGGAATCCGGAGGTGGTGTAACGTTTAGCGGAGGGGAACCGCTGTTACAGGCTGCGGCTTTGTGTGATACCCTCTATCTGCTGAAGCAGAAGCAGATTGCGGTTTGTGTGGATACCGCAGGGGATGTGGCATGGGAACAGCTGGAAAGGGTTGCGGACTATTGCGATTTGTTTCTCTATGATATCAAAGCCTTTGATGCTGCATTACACAAAAAAATCACCGGTGCAGACAACGGCCGGATTCTTGATAATGCAAGAAGACTGGCGGCGATGCACAAGCCGATGTGGATTCGCATGGTCATTGTGAAGGGGTATAACGATGATCGAAGCGATCTGCTGAAAAGACTGCAGTTTGCGGCAGCACTGGGTTCTGCGGTACAACGAGTAGAGCTTTTACCATATCATGCCTTGGGAGAAGGAAAGTATAAAAGTATGGAACTGGCATATCCGATACAGGAGGATGCCTGTCCGGATGCTGAAACACTGACCTATTGTATGGAGGAAGGCCGAAGGCTCAATCTGCCAATGTATATGGAAAAAGAGTGAACGTACTGTCGGCTGTCATTTGTTTCTATCATAGCGTTCTTTGTTCTGTTATGATAATGGAGTGAATTACTCAAAAGGTCTTTCAATTAGTAAAAAATATGATACAATAAATACATAAATGTAATCGTGATAACTTTGAGCATGAAATGAAGGCTACAGGGTGAGAAACCTGGCGGAGTCCGGAATATACCGGGGTTCATGGATTGTTAGAGAGGTAAGTATCATTGATGGAGGATACCATCAGTGTGCTTGCCTTTTTTTTGTTATCCCGAGCAGGAAAGGAGTGTCTTGACATGGGACAATTTATTAGACTGAGAGTAGCGAATGAGCTTTATGTATTGAAAAAGGACAGATGGGGGTTTGCATATGATAGGGACAGGATAACAGATATGCTCAATTCATGGTTTAACATGCAGCTTTATAATGTAGAGGAGCTTGAGGACAGCGTACTCTTCACACTCAAAAAAGATGTGCTTCAGGAGCATTTTCTCTCATTTCTTTTGGAACAGACACAGATTATGTGTGATTTTGAAGCGAAGGAAATCAAGGAGGAGGTGGAAGCACTGAAAAGCAGAAACCTCCCGGATTATATGAAGTGGATAAAAGAAAACCGCATGCCGTCCTGTCTATGGTATGGAAAATGTACCATCGTATCACCGCTGTATTGTTCTGAAAAGCTGTATATGAGTGCTGATGGCGTGGATTATCTGGTTGAGGGTAAGGCTATTATGGAATGCTATGATAGTTTATTTACATACATCCATAACATGATTCGCAAAATCTCTGTGAATCCCTTAAAGGATACGGTTGTAGTTCTGCTTGACTAAGCATATCCTTGTTTTCAGGATGTTTTTGAAATGTATGCGAATATGCGAATAAGCAAAGTCTTTCCCAAGATAAGTAAGTAGGAAGACATCGTATCATATATCGCTGGAAAGTTGAATTTCTATCAGGCTTTCTCCAATCTGTAGCACCAAGTAATGAAAAAAATGTCCGAAACGCTTTAAATAAGTGTATTTAGGACATTTTTCTATGTGTATCAAAGTATCGTAATTTTTCCTCTCAACTTATAACACTATACCTGTATTTTTCCTGTGTCTACCCTTGCCTGTTTTTTTGTGGTTTCCTATGCTTGCGCGTGTTATTTTGTAGTCTGTAAAGGATGAGAGGCTTTTCAACAGATACAATATAAACATAGCGTTCCTGTCATACATAATCGTATCATAGAAATTCATAATCCTCATCTGATACACAAATCAGCTGCTTTACCTCGCTCACCATATGCTGCTCCTGCTCTGTGATCTGATCAGTTATCAATACATCGTAGTCAGACCACCTTGCGAAGGTATAGGAGGAGGACTTGCGAAACTTCGAGGAATCGCACAACAAAATCTTCTGCTGTGCCTTTCGCAGAACATGCTGCTTGACCTCCATTTCCTCATGGGAAAAGGTCGCCGGTCCAAACGAGTCAAGAAATCCATCACAGCCCATGAAGGCGGTATCAATATGGATGGCATCAATTATGCTGTTTGTAAAGCCGCCGACGGCAGCCTTCCCCTGCTTCTGGAGCAGTCCCCCTGCAATAATCAGCTGATGTGTGGTTTCCGATACCATAGACGCAATCGCAAGAGAATTGGTGACAACGGTCAAGCCCTTGCGCAGACGCAGATATTTTGCAAGGTACAGGATCGTACTGCCCGGATCAAGGAAAAGAACGGTGTTATCCTGAATAAAGTTCAGTGCTCTGCGTGCAATCAGCTGCTTTTCATACACATGCTCACTCATTTTAACATCCAGCGGCAGCTGATAATAGGTGTTTTTTATCTCGGCACCGCCATGATTTTTAATGATGATGCCCTGCTCATCCATACAGTTGAGATCCTTGCGAATCGTTTCGGTTGTGACCTGCAGCTGCTCCGCCAGTTCACTTACACGGGCACTCCCCTGTGATACGATGATGCGATAGATTTCATTTCTTCTCTGCTGTGTAGTTTTTGCCATAGAAGATCCCTCATTTCTATAGCCTCATGGTATCGCAGCCAAAGACTTTCGTCAATATGATTTTAAATATGATGTTGGGATTGATTTGTATTTATTTGTATAAATCCTTTTCTTTCTTATAGAAAACAAGCTTTTTCGATTGTTTGTTCTGAAAATACAGGAATCATATTGCATTTGTGTAAAAATGCTTTATGATGTAGGCACAATTAGAAAAAGGAAAAAGGAGAAGCCGATTATGAAAAGTAAACTGATTGAAATGCGTGAGAAATATCCACAGACGGAGCTATGGACGGATTCTTTCCATATAGATGATCATGCATACGGACTGACACAGGGAATTACCGGTATTACGACAAGTCCTACCTGGGTATCCCGTATGCTGTGCAATGAAGAAGGCAGGGAGCATGCATTGGTGCTTCGTGAGCTGCAAAGACAGCATCCGGAATATAATGAACAGGAAATGATCTGGGCATGGACACTGGAAATGGGGAAACGCAGGAGCAGCATTCTGCTTCCGCTTTGGGAGCAGGGAAATCCGAAGCAGGGGCGTTTCTCGATTCAGACATCCATTTATGATTACAGCAATACGGAAAAAATGGTACGCATGGCAGAGGAAGTAAACAGCTGCGGAGCGAATATGCAGGTGAAAATCCCTTCCACAAAGGAAGGAATCAAGGCGATGGAGGAGGCGACATTTCGAGGAATCAGCGTTATGGCAACCGTCTGCTTCAGTGTGGATCAGGCCGTTGCGGCTGCGGAAGCAATCGAGCGAGGAATGAAGCGGCGTACAGCGCAGGGGCTGTCCAACGCAGAGCTGAATCCGGTATGTGCCGTACTGCTGGGGATGCAGGAGGACTGGTTGAAATCCTATGCAGAAAGCAGGGATATTGTTGTACATCCGGATGCATTTCCATGGTGCGGGGTGGCAATCTGTAAAAAGGTATATCATATATTTCAGGAACGCGGCTATAAAACCAGAGTGCTAACGGCTTACTATCGTCATCAGCTGCATTGGTCTGAATTTATCGGAGGGGACATTATCATGACAATTCCGGCAAAATGGCAGAAGCGATTCGCAAATTGTGATGTGGAAATCAAGGATTATATGAGTGAGGCAGTGGCTGAGGATAAACTGGAACAGCTGTATAAGCTTACACCGTTTGTGCAGGCATATACAGAAGGGTCCTTCACAGAGGATGATTTCAACAGCTTTGGACCTGTTATTCTGACGATTCGATATTTCACAGAAGAATATGAAAAGGCAGTACATAAGGTTCGCGATATCCTGTTGCCAAATCCCATCCGTTAACAAGCTCCCGCTTTCAACGTGTGGCTGCTGATTGCACGCACTGACAGAAACGTAGTTCTGAGGGTATGTCTACATAAGCATACAAAAAAGCTATACAGGTCATATGTGTTATGGCTGCTTGACACCATATAAAGCAGACAGCCTCGAAAAGCTGTACAGGACTAACAGCGGATCCAGAGTGCTCGATCAGCGATAGATCTATGAGAGACCATTTTGCTGCAGAAGCAGTATAGGAAAGGGGAAATCTTTCCATGATGAAAAATGCAAAGCCAGAGATATTTCTGATAACGCTTTGCATTTTTTTATGCCCAAAACCAGGTAACGACAAGCCCTGTATGTCTCCATTCAGGCATGCATTCCTTCAGAAGCAGGATATAAAGTGATCATGCTGCTTCGTATATGCAAGAATTCTATAACAGTGTGGTATGTGAAGCAATCGGTAAAAGCTTTAAGGAATGCAGCGCATCCAGAATCATTTGTATATGATCAAATGCGAGAGACTCCTGCTTCGGATCTATGCTGCGTGCTGTTTTCGTATGATACTGCATATGATGCTGAGCATGAGACAGCGTCAGCGTTTCATCCTTTATCTGTACCTCAAACCATGCCGCATCCTCTGCATCGTCCTTTGCCGCAACCTGTACTTCCTGATGAATCAGCGCAACATGGGCAACGGATATCACCCGCATGCGGGGATCGCGGTGGACGGCCCCATAGGTATGCAGCTGGTAAAGCTGTACCTGATCGCGTTCGATGGAGGTTTCTTCTTTCAGCTCGCGATAGGCTGCGTCCAGAATATCCTCCTCTATATCCAGAAAGCCTCCGGGTAAGGCCCATTGCTGTATGTAGGGATGATTTTTTCTGCGAATCAATAACAGCTTCAGCTGATTTTCGTATTTAGAAAATATAAGCATGTCCACACTGAGAGCAGGGCATGGGTAACGGCTGGCATCATATGTCTTTAAAAATTCCTCCTCTGTCTGACCTTTGGCATTTACTGGTTGTTTCATCATTATACATTCGCCTCTTTTCTACTGTAAGGATAGCACAGGATATCATAGTGTAAAAGCATAGAAGTAAAAATAATCACAGATTGAGGAAATCTGTCTGCTGATATGCTATGATGATAGAGAAGAAACGGAGGTGCTGTTATGGATACCAGACTTGCAGAAAGATTATTTGTACTGATTACATCCAATATGGATCGTACCTACGAGGATGAATGCAATATGGCTATGGATGTATTTCTTGAAGAGGAATTTGATATGGGGGAGCTGAAGCGCATGCTGCTGTATCTGCTCGGTAAGGTAAAAGCAGACAAGCAGGAAATGGTAAAGGAAAAGATCGAACAACAGATTGGTTCTTTACATGAGCAATAGCTGGCAGATTTTGCTAGACATCCCTGCTTTTCAATTTACGGAAAATACGCTATACTGATAACAAGTCAAATGGAGGTCGTATATGAAGAAATTTATCAGATTATGTGGAATTGCCGCCTGTACACTGCTGCTTCTGACAGGCTGCAGTTCAAAATATGAACGTGACGATGAGCCGGGAAGGGTGGAAAATATCACAGTTTCCGAAATGCAGAAAATGGTGGATAAAAAAGAAAGCTTCGCCATTGTATTTACACAGACTACCTGCTCCCATTGTATAGAATTCAAAAAAATGCTGGATGGATATCTGCTGGATCATAACGTCGTATTGTATGACGTTGTTCTGGATGAAGCCCCTGCTTCTCAGCGAAAATCCGATTTGAATACGATACGGAAAACCTTTCCAGGAATGAATGAAACACCTTCCCTTTACTATGTGAAGGAAGGAAAGCTGGAAAATTTACTGGAAAACGGCGATGATGGTTTAACGGAGGAAAAATTCGATAACTGGGTACAGCGCTATAAGCTTGATGAGAAAAAATAAAAGGACAAAAGAAAAGTATTCTGTATAAGGGTGTCTTCCTGTTATATCGGAATACTTTTTTATGGTTCTGTTTAGAAAATATGGGGTGTCAAAGCAATTCAATCCTGATTTCTTATTGGTAGATGACAGCAGGTCACTGTCCTGGAAAGTATGCATGAGAATAGCAGAAGGGCGAGAATATTCTTTTTCAATCTCCAATATGGAGGAAAGGCAGCTGCTGGATTCCATCTGCTTTGAATTTTTCTAAAATCCGTATGAGTCGATATAGCTACCACACTTTTCTCTTTCTTTATGGCTTCAAGAATGCAAGCCTGTGGGACAGGCGTATGGGTAAGGGGGTATTTATGAAACTGCTGAAAAAAACAGACGATTTCATGTATCGTTATCATCACATGTACATGAGGTTGAAGAGAACACAAGGGATTTTTCTCCACTATCCTTATGAAATCATTGCTTTCATGAGACACATAATTCATAGAGTTACTTTTTCAACAGTCTCTTATTTATTTGCTTTATCCACATAATACCAAAGCTTATATTGCGGCTCGTCAAATTCACTGATATAAGCATCCTTCGGATTATTTTCACTGATTTTAATACGCAGAAGCTCCTGCAGCTTGAGCTTCTTCTCGTGCGCAGGAAGGATACTGTAAATCAGCTGTCTGACCTCGTAGCGCTGCTGGTTAACGTAATATTCCACAGTTACATATTTGGAGGGTAATCCGCGATATAGATAGAAACCATCCTCGATTTTTTTTATACGACCATAGCTTTCATATCCGTGCAGCCTTGCTTTTAGTTTTCCAAACATTATCATCACCTGTTTGAATCCTTCCTTTTTATAACTATAGTATATCATTTTGATATGGGAAAAGCAGAACTTAAGAAAAAATAATATTTGAATATAAATACTTGTGCTTCATGGTATACTTATACAAAAAGGAGAGCGTATGAGACGAACAGACAGAGAAACAACAAGAGAAGAGGCATGGCGCATTTTTGATCAAAGCGCATATTCCGTACTTTCCATGAGCATTCGGGATATCCCCTATGCCACTGCACTATCCGTGACACGGATGGATGAAACACTGTACTTTCACTGTGCCCGTGACGGGGAAAAAATCAAGGCTATGCGCGAAAATCCAAACGTCTGCCTGCACAGCGTTGCCCATATGAAAAACTGTGCAGAAAGCTTCACCGTTTATTATGCCTCCTGTACGATTCGGGGAATTGCACAGGAGGTGGTTGATGAAGCGGAAAGGCACCGTGCGCTGCTTGCCCTCTGCAGGACCTTTATACCAGAGAGCATGGACATGGCAGAGCAGGAAATCCGTGATTTAAGGAGCGTTACTGCTGTATGGAAAATCACCGTGCAGGAAATTACGGGAAAGCGGAATGCGGAAAAATGACAAATGTAATAAAAAACAAATGACATTTGAAAGTTGAATTTATAGGAAACCTTTTGTAGAATATACGTGCAATAAGATATTGGTTCTGCATGGTGGTAGTGCAGAAGCAGTTATGGTATTGTGGTGAATTTAGAAATTGGTCTTTCTTAAATTCCAAAACTACAACATTGCTTGAATCGCACGGTATGACTTCTGCAGATGCTTTGCTGGTAACATGCACCTGCAGAAAACCCATTCATAATCTGATCCGTTGCTGAAATCCTGAATCTGGAATAGACATGAAACCCTTCAACACCAATACAGGCGCGGAAAATTTTCTCATACCGATGCAAATCTTCAGTCAATATGCAACCTATTTTATCAAAACATACGATAAAATAGAAAAGAACAAGCCAAAAGAGAGAGTGGCTTGTTTTTTTATGATATAATATTTGTTGATAAAAAGTGAGGGTCTTTATGTCAAAAATGAAAGTGAGTATACGTTCCATTGTCATGTTTCTGTTCGCCTTGATGTTTGTTGTGGCCGGCTTATCACTTCTGAGCCGCTATACCAGTGAACAGTTCATTTATCGCAGCAAAAAGCCTCTGAAAATCGGGGCGACCTATATGACGCTGAACAATCCCTTTTTCAATGTAATCGATGATGAGGTACGCAATGTCGTCGAGGCAAACGGGGATGTTCTCATATCCCTGGACCCTGCACTTGATTTGCAGAAGCAAAAGGAACAGATTCACTATCTGATTGAGCAGGATGTCAGTGCGCTGATTATCAATCCGGTGGACTTTACGGGACTGAGTGAGGAGCTGAAGGAGGCAAGGGAAGCAAACATTCCGGTTATTACCGTGGATACGGATGTATTTGATGAGGATCTTGTCGCATATTCTCTGATGTCGGATAATTACGATGCCGGTGTGCAGTGTGCCAAGGATATGATGAAGCGGAAAAAATCGGCTGATATCGTGTTGCTTCAGCATAGTACCGCCTATTCTGCTGTCCAGCGTATTCAGGGCTTTGTCGATACCATTAAGGATAAGCCGCAGTACCGTGTTGTGGAGCGAATCGAATGTGAGGGACAGCTTGAAATCGCCATGCCGAAAATGGATGCCTTTTTGAATAAGGATATTTCCTTCGATGTGGTCATGGCGTTAAATGATCCCAGTGCGCTGGGTGCCCTTGCCGCCATGCAGGATAAGGATCGTCTGCAATCGGTACTTGTCTATGGCGTGGATGGATCACCGGAAACAAAGGCACTGATCAAGGATCATATCATGACGGCCTCCGTTTCCCAGTCACCGAAAACGATGGGGAAGGATGCGGCGGAAATCGTCTATAAAATACTGGAAAACAAGCCATACAGCAGCAAGGCCAGAATACCGGTAACACTGATTAATGAGAATAATATCGATCAGTTCTCTCTGGAAGGGTGGCAGTGATCATGTGGTTTATGAAATGGAGCAATGATGAGAAGCTGAAGGCGATTCACTGGATGATGTGCTTTCTCAACTTAACGATTATTTTGTTTATCAGTGTGATTATGTATATCACAACGCTGCGCATTTGTGATATGTATGAGGCAAGGACCTTTCTTTCGACCTTACCCTGTCTGCCTTCCAATCCTCTGCGCATTATGATTACAGCGGTTGCCTGCTTTCCGATTCTTCTGTTTGTGATGCGGCTGCGGCATCAGATTCAGCTGACCACCTGGAAGCTGGCGGGAAGCTTTCTGCTGGAAACCTGTCTCTGTCTGATTATCATGCAGTCTCTCAGCTTTTCCACCAACAGCATATTGCTTCTTGTGATGGCCGATTTATTGACATATATCAGCACCAACCGGGAGCGTGCACTCTGTCTGGCAGTGATGATTGTGATCTATCTCTGTGCGAATTATGATTTTCTATCCGGGCGCTTTGCCATTGTTTCCTTCAATGACTATCTCGCCTGCTATAATTCCATGACGCAGTCCGTGCTGTCCAGTATCCATAATACACTGGCTTCCCTGAACATCATCATGTTTATCCTGTATATGATCTTTCTTGTGCAGGAGAAAATCAATGAAAGCAAGAAATTCCTGCAGATGAATCAGGAGCTGCAGGATTTGAATGAACAGCTCAAGGAATATGCCAACATCCGTGAAAAGATGGGAGCTACCAGAGAACGGAACCGTCTGGCAAGAGAAATTCATGATACGCTGGGGCATACACTGACCGGTTTATCCGTTGGAATCGATGCCTGTGTACTGATGAGTGAGATCGATCCAAGCGCAACGAAGAATCAGCTGAGTACATTGGCGGAAACTGCCAGAAACGGCTTAAAGGATGTGCGGCGTTCCGTCGATAAGCTGCGTCCGGATGCATTGGAGCATTATACACTGAAGGAAGCACTGGATAAAATGATTCAGGAATTCCAGGGGGTTACCGATGTCGTTATTCATTTCGTATGTCATCTTCCGCATTTAACCTTTGATAAGGACGAGGAAGAGGTCATATACCGCATTATTCAGGAGGGGATGACGAATGCGGTTCGCCACGGCAAGGCGAAGGAGATATTTATATCCATCGCAAAGGAAAATGATACGCTGATTCTGATTATCGAGGATGATGGAATCGGCTGTGAAAATATCAAGCCGGACTTCGGGCTTCACCACATGCAGGAGCGTATCGCCCTTTTACAGGGAGATATCCGGTTTTATGGATCCAACGGGTTTGTGATCCTTGCAGAAATTCCAATCAGGGAGGGAATCTGATGATTAAGATTATGATTGCGGATGATCAGGAGCTGATCCGCGAAAGTCTGAAAATTATATTGAGTACAAAAGAAGAATTTAAGGTGATCGCCACCGTAGGAAGCGGCAAGGAGGTCATTGAGGCAATACGCAGGGAGCAGCCGGATGTCATTTTAATGGATATGCGGATGCCGGATATGGATGGGGTACACTGTACCAAGTTTGTGAAGGAAGTATATCCGGATGTGAAGGTTATTGTTCTTACAACCTTTGAT
>ERZ781275.1016-NODE-1016-length-23483-cov-3.800495_pt1 | contig 23483 bp, 18 predicted proteins | sample MGYA00375853_ERZ781275 | MGnify/ENA primary metagenome ERZ781275 (study PRJEB29790, sample SAMN03653691) | human gut metagenome | host: Homo sapiens | place: USA: Dallas, Texas | collected 2012-07-23 | study: EMG produced TPA metagenomics assembly of the Gut...
GACAGGCCGAATACCCCGCCGTGGAAGGCATCCGAAACACCATGCGGGAACGCTGCGCCGCGCTCCACGTCCTCCCCGCCACCCCCATGGCCGTGGATATGGGCAACGCCCGTGTATTCAACAGCATCATCATGGGCAAGCTGTCCCTGCTCGTGGGTGGGGACGGGGACGTCTGGCGCTCCGCCGTAGCGGACACCGTCGCCCCCAAGGTACGTGATCTGAACGTCAGGGCCTTCGACGCAGGGCGCTCCTTCGGGCTGTAGGGTATCCCCCCGCACGGCCCGCCCCCACAATTCCCGGCGGGCCGCGCGGACAGGTTCCGGGGCGGCTCCCCCGCCGCTCCGGGCCGTTTCCCCCTCTTTCAGCGAGGCATCCCATGTTTGATACGCTCTTTTGCAATGCTCGGATCGTAGACGGCACGGGCACCCCGTGGTTCTGGGGTTCCGTCAGTGTGCAGGACGGATTCATCGCCGCCGTGCTCCCCCGCACTACCAAGCTGCTCTCCCGGCGCACGGTCGATCTGGAAGGCGGCATCCTCTGCCCCGGCTTCGTCGACGGGCACAGCCATTCCGGACGTCCGCTGCTTTCCGGCGAATCCACCGGCTGTAAAACCATGCAGGGCGTGGCCACCGCCTATCAAGACGTGGCCACGTTCCAATGGGAGCCGCTCGGCGTGAGCAATCAGATTCCCATCGGCAAGGTCACCGGAACCGTCACGTTCCCGGATGGCATTACGGCGGATAATTCATGGGCCTGGCTGCACACCGAACGTACGTCAACCACCGAACGTGGTGATAAGGGGTCGTTGCAGTTCACCGTGCACGACGTTCGTGCCGGCGACTATGTTGACGTGGTCGCCATGTTCGACGTCGGTGCGACCAGCGGTGTGGCACGCACTCGTGATACCACCATCAAAAACGGCATTATGGAAAGCGAGGCCCAACAGGAGCAGCAGTGGCGTGACCGGCAGCGCACAAAAGCGCGTATCCGCCTGATCACGTGGATCGCCATTGCCGTGGCCGGGCTGATCTTGTGTGTGATCGCCGTTGTGCTCGCATTGCACAGTTTCGATCGTTCGCAATACCACGGTGACATCGAGTATTGGCGTGACGAGCCGGAAATGAGCCCCGCCAGCGCTGCGGAACTGCTGCATATCGTTGACAACAAGCATTCGAAAACACTGTCGAGCCGAAAAATGTCGGCTTCCGTGCTCTCGCTCGCTTCGCGTGGAGCAATCGCCATTTACCCGGGGCCGGCCGCCATGTATCGGGGCATTGATATGAGTCGGTCTCGTAATGCCGATATCGCGCAGCTGATTTCCAATGATCCAGCTCGTGCGCGTGATGCAGGCAAAACCAGCACCATCGTGATACTGCCGGTGGTGTTCGATAACCCGCAGTCATTGGCGCTGAGCCAGAGCGAACGTACCGCGCTCGACCTGCTGGTGAAGGCGTCCGAACGCATTGGTTCTCCGGTGTTCGATCTGAAACAGATGGACAAGAATTTCTCCGATTGGTCGAAGGGCTACAAGTATCAGGAAAAGTTTACGAATGCGTGCAGTAGCGAATTCTCCATGTTGGGTGCCACTTCGTCATGCGGCGGGGGAGCGTTCGCCGCAGGCATCTGCGCCGCGATCCTGGCGTTCCTTTCCATAGTGTATTTTGGCGTGATCGGCAATCTTGCGTTGGTCGTGCTGATTTCCGCGCCGATGATGTTCGCGTCCGTGTTTGCGCTGAGCTACCTCAAATTGAAGGGGCTTAACGACAATGGTCAGCGTCTTGCCGGTCAGGTGGTCGGTTTGAAACGGTATATGGAGGATTTCAGCGACTTCCGTGATCGTGGTGTGGCTGATCTGACGTTGTGGGGTCGCTACATGGTGTACGCCACCGCGTTCGGCATTTCCGAAAAGGCGATGAAGCAGCTGCTCAAGGCGTACCCGCAGCTTGCCGACCCGAATTGGCTTGATGCCAACGCTTCCGATTCGCTGCTCTACTGGAGTTACCGTTCATGGTATTTCAATCATCATTACGCCGGTCCTGCTTCGTGTGATACGAATTCGATGGATTTCTCGCCGAGCGCCAATTTTGGTGATATTGGCGCGCAGTTGGAATCAGGTTTTGCTGATATTCAATCGACGATTGCCGCGGCATCTCCGTCCAGCAGTTACGGTGGTTCCGGTGGTAGCTTCTCCGGCGGTGGTTTCGGCGGTTCCTCCGGTGGTTCCGGCGGCGGCAGCTTCGGTGGTCGCTGATCTGCGGCATTACGCGCATGTTTGGTGGGTTTGTTGTCTGCTGAGGCGGGTCGGCTGGTAAGGTTGCATTCGGAAAGACACTCTGTACGTTGTTGAAGGAGATCGGGATGGCTTTGTTCCGTAATCTTGGACCGTTCCGCACCACGGCCATCGGCCATGGTGAAATGCCGTTGACCATTGAAAACAATCGTGGTCACGATGTCGGTATCGAAACATTGCACGCCTCGTTGGATGCCGGATGCCGTCACATCGACACCGCTTGGGCGTACTACACGCCGGGCGAAGAGGAACAGACCGGCGAAAAGCTGGTGCGTGAGGCGCTTGACTCGTGGAAGGGCCCGCGTGAGGAAGTCACCGTGGCCACCAAGGTGGGCTTGCGCCGCGCTTGGGAGGGTGACAAGCCGGTTTGGCCGCGTGACGGCAAGCCGGAGCATCTGATCGAATACGGCAAGCAGTCCGCGATGGCGCTTGGCGTTGACAGCATCGATCTGCTGTACCTGCACCGTCATGATCCGGAAGTGCCGTACAACGAGTCCTGCGAAGGCATCAAGGCGCTGCTCGATCAGGGCGTGGCCCAGTGGGCGGGTGTTTCCAACGTGAGCATCGAACAGTTGAGGATCGCGCAGGAGATCCTCGGCGACAAGCTTGTGGCCGTGCAGAACCAGTATTCTCCGATTCATCTGGACACCCAAGATACGCTTGACTATTGCGCCGAGCAGGGTCTGGCGTTCGTGTGCTGGAGTCCGTTGGGCGGCTACCGTCACCCGTACGACGAGCACCTGTTCGATCCGTTCCGCGAGGTGGCCGAAGCCCGTGGCGTGAGCTACCAGCGTGTGGTGCTCGCATGGGAGCTGGCCAAGGGCGACCACATGTTCGTGATTCCCGGCGCCCATCGACCGGAAACCATTCTCGATTCCCTTAAGGCCGACGAGCTCGAACTCACCGAAGAGGAACTCGCCAAACTCGGCTGAGTGTCAGATTCGCAACGTTTTGCGTCAAGGCGTCCGTCTCCACGATGGACGCCTTTGTTTTTCCGCATGTGTTTTTCCTCGTATGTATTTCCCGGATGCGGCAGAAGTGTCCCGTGAATAGTCGAGAATATAGAGCGGAAAAATCGAGTAAGAGGAACAAGCGTGCAAAGAAGAAACAAGCCTGAAGTATTGGCTCCCGCGGGCAATCTGCGAGGACTGAAAACCGCCGTCGATTACGGTGCGGACGCCGTCTACTGCGGAGGTAAGGCGTTCGGCATGCGTTCGGCGCCGAAAAACCTGAGTTTGGAGGATTTCGAAGAAGGCTCCCGTTACGCGCATGAGCGTGGCGCTCGCGTGTATGTGACCTGCAATGTGTTGCCGCGCAACAATGAAGTCGAAGCGATGCGCGAATACATCGGCCAGCTCAAAGACACCGGCGTGGACGCACTGATCGTTTCCGACATTGGCGTGATGCTCATGGCTCGCGAAGTGGCGCCGAACCTGGAACTGCATGTGAGCACGCAGGCGGGAGTCACCAACTATCAGGCAGCGAACGCCTTCTACCAGTTGGGTGCACGTCGTGTGGTGCTTGCCCGTGAGATGGATCTGCAGGCCGTGCGAGACATTCGCGCACGCATTCCCGACGATCTTGACATCGAATGCTTCGTGCATGGCGCGATGTGCATGGCGTTCTCCGGTCGTTGTCTGTTCTCCAATTATCTGACCGGACGTGACGGCAATCATGGCGAATGCGCTCAACCGTGCCGCTGGAAGTATTCCATCGTCGAAGAAAAGCGTCCCGGCCAGTATTTTCCGATAGAACAGACTAAGGAAGGCGCGTATCTGTTCAATTCGCAGGATATGAACATGCTTGCGCATATCGACGATCTGCTTGATTCGGGTGCGACCAGTCTGAAAATCGAAGGACGTTCCAAGAGCGCCTACTATATTGCGGCGATGACGAACGCTTACAAGACCGCCGTTGACGCATACATGGTGCAACGCGGTTTTGAAGACGAGGATGGCACTGTGCTGAAGCCATTCCATGACCGTGTGATTCGCCCGTCTGATCCGGATTACGGCAAGCCGGAAACCACCGATTTGATTATGGAACATGCGGATGGCGCGTTCGCGGGGAAGCCGGATATTGCAACCGTTCCAGTCGCTTCCGCCGGCGAACCGGATGATCTGAGCTACCATGCGCGTAGTACGAGGCGTAAGTCGAACACGGCTGCGGAAATCCTGCCGGAAGGCTGGTATCACGCCGGAGTGCGCCCGGCGGAACACGTGTCCCTGCCTGACTGGTTGCTGGACGAGCCAGACAAGGTGGCGCACCGCGACTATTCCACCGGCTTCTACTATCCGGAACACAAAGTGCAGCAAAGCACCGACCGTTCCGCGTATTTCCGCGCTTGGCTGGTGGTTGGCGAAGTGCTCTCGTGGAGCGAAGAAGACGGCGGCCGTGTGACCATTATGAGCCGCAACAAAATCGAAGCCGGTCAGGAAGTCGAATTCGTGCTACCGGGCGCGGCGCCGCTCGCCTACACCGTTCCCGCAGGCGGATTCCGTGACGCCGACGGACATTGGGTCGAATCCATCAACAATCCGGCGCATGTCTTCTCCATGCCATGCCCGCAGGAAGTGCCCGTGAACGCAGCCATCCGATCTCGTACCAAAAAGCCGACGCTCAAAGCGGAATAATTGCGAAAAACATCGTGTAGACGCAGAAAATCAGCAGAAATAAGTTGAAATAATCGTAGAAAATCAAGGAAAACAAAAAAATGACTGACAAGCAGTATGACGACGCGATTCTTGACAGCAATGCGATCGACCCGACCGACGTGGACGGCAATCCAATTCCGGTGACCATTCCGATCATGCTTGCGCCGGGCGTCAAAGTCGTGTACACCACGCGACTTGGTGGCACCAGCGAAGGCGATTATGCGCATTGCAATCTCGGGGGTAAAACCGGCGATGATCCGAACCATGTGCTCGCCAATCGTGTGGCGCTCTCCAACGCCATCGATGCGAAACTGAGCTTGGTCAGCCAGGTGCATTCCGGCGTTGCCGTCGATGTGGACGAATTGTTCGTCATGAACCGTCCGTTCGGTTTCGACGTGTCTGGCGGCAAGGGCGAAACCGCTCAGCAGGTGGCCGAAACCGCGGATGAGCCGGCAGTGGTTGAAGCGGACGGCCAGGTGACCGCTCAGAAGAACGTGGCGCTCGGCATGTTCGCCGCCGACTGCCTGCCGGTGCTCATGGCCGATCCGGAAGCTGGCGTGATCGGCGCCGCGCATTGCGGCCGTCGTGGCCTGCAGAACGGTGTGATCGGCGCCACCATCGAAAAGATGGTGTCCAAGGGAGCCAGGCCGGAGCGTATTGTCGCCACGCTGGGCCCGTGCATCTGCGGCGACTGCTACGAGGTTGGCGGAGACATTGCCGACGAATTCGACGCGCAGTTCCCCGGAACCTTCACGCTGAGCCGTTTCGGCCAGCCGGGCATCGATATTGCGGCCGCCGCGCTGCATGAGCTTGCCAAAGCCGGTGTTCCGGCTGATAACGTCGTTTCCTCCCGCGCCCGCGTCAACGCAGCCACCCAGTATCTTTCCGAAGACGAGGAATTGGCGGAAATCTGCCAGGCCGATGGCGAAGGCGAACCGCAGCTCGCGGAACGTTTCAAGAAAATCCGCCGTAGCCTGTGCACGCTGGAAAATCCGCTCTGGTTCTCGCATCGCCGTGCCACCATCGCAGGCAAAGCGCACGAAGGTCGTATGCTTGCGCTGATCGTGCGCGAATAGTGGAAGAGCGGCGCGCTATTGCGGATTGCGTGCAGAACCTAAGGCAAAACGCGCTGCAAACCGATTCGGGGGTTTACGGTGGGACGTATGAGTGAGGGAGAGCAGATGCAGGAACAGAAGATGCCGGTTGTGGCCGTGGTGTTGGCGGCCGGTTTCGGCACGCGATTCGATGAGAACAATCCCAAGCAGTTGGTTTCGGTGGGGGATAAGCCAATCGTCTGCTGGAGCATCGAGGCGTTCGAACGCAACGATCGCGTGAGCGACATCATCGTCGTGGTCAACGAGCGTGTCAGCAATATGGTGAACATGCTCATCGACGAAGCCGGTTATACCAAGGTGCGTGCCGTGATTCCGGGTGGCTCCGAGCGTGTGGACAGCACCCGCGCCGCGCTTGATCTGCTCAAGCAGGCAGGCATTCCCGATGGCGCGAAAATCCTCATCCACGATTCCGTGCGACCGTTCGTCGAACAGCAATCCATCGACGGCTGCATCGACAGCCTCGACCAGTTCAACGCGGCGACCGTGGCATACGCGTCCACCGACACGATTCTACTGACCGAAGATCTTGGAGAGCGCAAGGTGGTGCGCTCCGTGCCTGATCGTACGAACGCATTCCGCGCGCAAACCCCGCAGGCCTTCCGTTTCGGTACCATCACCAAAGCCTACGAGCTCGCCACCGCCGATCCCGACTTCCACCCGACCGACGACACCCGCGTGGTGGTGGACTATCTGCCGAACGAGCCGGTCGCCATCGTCGCCGGATCCGAAACGAATCTCAAAATCACCACACAGGCCGACATGCCGATCGCCGAGAACATCGCGCGCAGCCTCGACCCGGAACATGCCAAACAAGAAGCGAAAGCGCGCATGCACGCGGTGTTCGCCGAAGCATTCTCGCAAATGCATAAGCACTGATCGTAAACGAACCCACCTTTCAACCACGTACACTGGAACACATGCAGCAGATCAACATCGTCATCTCAGGTTTCACCCCGTACGACGGCATCGACGTGAATCCGGCCGTACTTGTTCCCGTGGCGCTCGCCGAATATTGGAATGATCCATCTCAATCCGTGGCGCTGTCCGACGATCTTCTGCAGGATGTTTCCATGAGCGTGACGACGGTGACGCTTCCGGTCAGTTTCGCCAATGCCTGGCCCATGTTGCTGAACGCCATCGAACAGGCGAATCCCGATATTGTCATCGCCACCGGTTTGAAGCGTTCGGCCCGCGGCGTGCTGTTGGAGCGATGCGCCACGAATCTGATGGACGCGGCCAAGCCTGATGCCGACAATGTGATTCCGCCTCGCCGTCCGATCAATCCGGAAGGGCCTGCGGCATATTGGACGCGCCTGCCGTTGCGTTCGATTCTGCGCGATTTCGCCAAACATGAGATTCCCGCCGCGTTGAGTTCGGATGCGGGCACGTTCGTCTGCAATTCGCTGTTCTACCATTTGCTCGACTGGTCTGCAGCGCAGGAAAAGCGCATTCTGTCGGGTTTCGTAAGCCTGCCGATCGTCAACGAGCAGCCACATCCGCAACATGGACTGTCAATCGCGCAGCAAATCGCCGCAGGTAACGATGTGATCCGCGAATCGGTGCGTTATTATCTGCAGCCATCCTCAAGTGAGATTCTGCTCAGCTGAACGGCGTCGGCGTTTCCTCGAACGATTTCTGTGCTCTCTGTGAGAATTATGCGACTGCCGTGTGCCGAACGTTTGTTCTGCGCTAAAGTTCAAAACGGATAGGCGCGGGCAAGATGCGCGATGGAAGGGAATTCGTGAAAGGAATATCATGGTTGAGCAGTTCCCAATCGTGTTGAGGGGGTACGACAAGGAAAGGGTCGATGAGGCGTTCGCTTTGGCTCAGGAGACGGTGGACCGTCTGCGTGATCAGGTCAAGGCCGACGATCAGACCATCCTTGAACTGCAGGCACAGCTGCAGGAAGAGAAAAACAAGAAGGCCAACCCGAATTCGTTCGCATCTCTGGGCGCCAACGCGCAGCAGATGCTCGCCAGCGCGGAACAAACCAGCGCCGAGCTGCTCGACCGTGCCAAGAAAGACGCTTCCGCGGCACGCGCCACGGTGCAGCTTCAGGCCGAAACCCTGCTGAACAACGCCAAGCTCGACGCCAAGCGTATTCTCGACGAGGCCAACGTCAAGGCCGAAGCGGTGCTGTCGAAGGCCAATAATGATGCCGACACGTTGAAGTCCAACGCCCAGCGCGAAGCGGACCAGCTGCGTGGCGAAGCGCAGAAGGCCGTGGTGGCGCAGCGCCAGACCGTCGATCTGGAATTGACGAACTCCCGTGAGGAGCATGACAAGCGTCTCGCATCGGAGCGCGCCACGCAGGAGCGCGAACTCTCCGATCTGCGCGCCGAAGCCACCGAGCAGATCGCGGCGCAGCGCAAGAACGCCAATGACGAGATCAACCGCATGAAAAGCGAGACCAACGACCAGATCGAATCCGCGTTGGCCGAAGCCAACAAGAAGCTGGCCGACGTGCGTGAGCAGGTGTCCAAGATGATGACGGACGCGCAGCGCCGTGCCTCGGAAATCACGGATACCGCCAAAGCCAAGGCACAGGAGATCACCGACGAGGCCGAAGTGCATCGCACCAAGACCATCAGCCAGGTCAATGCCGAGGTGGAGCAGATCCGCGCCGACATTTCCGCCCAGCAGGATGAGGCTACGAAGAAGGTCAACGAGCTGCTCGCCGACCTGAACGAACGCCGTGAAATCGCCAAGAAGCAGTCCGACGAGCTGATTTCAGAAGCGCAGCATACGCGCGATGAGGCCGAGGCATACGCTTCCGACAAGCGTGAGGCAGCCGACAAGCAGGCTGCCAGCATTCTCAAGCAGGCCACCGAAGAGGCCGACGAGCAGATCAACGAGCGTCGTGAGGCAGCCAAGAGCGAGCTTGAAGGTGTGCAGCAGCGCATCGCCGACCTGCAGACCCGTGAGGCGCAGATCACGCAGCGTGTCAGTGAACTGCGTGCCATGTTTGCCAACGCGTTCTCCGGTTTCGGCGCGAACGGCCTGTCCGTGGTCAATTCCATCGACGGCGAACAGCATGATTCCGCAGCTGAAGCTGAAACTCCGGCGGAATCGCACGACGAGAGTGGCGAAACTGTTGCGGGCGAACCGGAAGTGACCTTCGACGAGGATGTTGTCTCCGACGAACAGCAGAATAATGACGATTTTGAAGAACCGTCCGAAGACGAGCAGTCTGACCAGGGCGAAGAAGCACAGGAGGAACAGAACAATGACTGACATCACGCCGTTGAGCGCTGATGCATTGGCAACGCTGGTTGAGGATTTCGAAGCCAGCGACCACAACCGTATGGCCATGAACGCGGTCACCGCGGCTGGCATCAACAAGGTGGCACGCAACTATGACCGCGCCCGCCTGATGCAGCGCCGATTCTCCACCATTGTCGACAATGGCACCGCCACCCATCAGGATCGTTCCGGCCGTTGCTGGCTGTTCAGCTCGCTGAACGTGGCTCGTTTCGTGGCCAAGAAGAACATGGGGCTGAAGGAATTCGAGTTCTCCCAGAACTATGCCATGTACTACGACAAGCTCGAGCGCGTCAACTACTTCCTGCAGGACGTGGCCGAACTGGTGAAGGCCGGCGAGCCGTCCGACTCCCGCCTGATCCAGCATCTGCTCGCCGACGTGATGGGCGATGGCGGCCAGTGGACCATGGCCATGAACGTGTACAAGAAGTACGGTGCCGTTCCGAAGGATCTGTTCCCGGAAACCGAATCCTCCAAGAACACCGGCGAAATGAACGTGCAATTGCGTCGCCTGCTGCATACGGCCGTCGCGCACATGTATGCTGATCCGGCTTCGATCGAATCGGTAATCGCCGAAGCGACCGCCGCCGGACACCGCATTCTGACGATTCACTTGGGCGAGCCGCCGAAGAGCTTCGACTGGGAGTGGACCGACAAGGACGGCGAGTTCCACCGCGATGGTGAGGTCACGCCTGTGGAATTCTGGCAGAAGTACGTCGGTTCCGCCGATTTGGAAAGCTACGTGTGCCTGGTCGACGATCCTCGTCAGGAGCATGCGAAGGGCAAGAAGATCGGTATCGAGCACTTGGGTAATGTGGCCGGGGGAGACCCGACCGAATACCTGAACGTGCCGAACCAGTTCATGAAGGATTGCGTGCGTCAGATTCTCGAAGAGCAGGGCATTCCAGTATGGTTCGGTGCTGACTGCCACCCGATGATGGATCGTGAAAACGGCGCTTGGGCTACTGATCTGTTTGAATACGGCAAGGTGTATGGCGTCGACTTCGATCTGAACAAGGAAGATCGCGTGCGTTTCGCCGATTCCGCGATGAACCACGCTATGGCGTTCGTCGGCGTGGACGTGGCCGAAGACGGCACGACCACCCGTCGTTGGCGTGTGGAGAACTCTTGGGGCGACAAGATCGCAGACAAGGGCTACTTCACTATGAGCGACGACTGGTTCACCGAATACGTGTACGAGGTCGCCGTGCCGAAGGCGCTGCTCCCTGCCGAATATCAGGCCGCTCTTGACGAGCCAGCCACCATGCTCCCCGCATGGGATCCGATGGGCGCTCTGGCTGACTGATACGTAAACCGACAAACCGATTGACGAATGCCGACTGCATGGGACTTCGCAAAAAGTCCAGCATGCAGTCGGCATTCGTGTTATTCCACTTTTATCCGTTAAGGTAACTTCGGTGATTATCATCCATGCACAGTATGCATGAAGCAGGTATGCAGGTATAAGGAGGAGCAGAAGAGATGTCAGGTCTTCGCGGTCCAGATAGTTCGAAGGATGCGCAGTTGTTGGATAACGCCGTGTTTCCGGAGACCGTGGATGTCAATATTCGACAGTTGGACCCGATTCCGGCTCCCCGATATTTTCTGAAGGAAATTCCACTCACCGACGAGATGAGCGATCTGGTGTTGAAGTCCCGTCAGGAAATCCGCGATGTGCTCAACGGCAAAGACGATCGTCTGCTTGCCATCGTCGGCCCATGCTCGATTCATGATCCGAAAGCGGCGCACGAATACGCGGCAAAACTCGCCGCGGTCAAAAAAGAACTGGAAGACCAACTGGTCATTGTGATGCGCGTGTATTTCGAAAAGCCACGCACCACCATCGGTTGGAAGGGTCTGATCAACGATCCCGATCTCGACGGCCAGTTCAATATTCGCAAGGGCATGTGGCTCGCACGCAAGGTGCTGACCGACGTGCTGAGCGTTGGACTCCCGGCAGCCACGGAATGGCTGGATCCGATCACCCCGCAGTACATCTGCGACCTGATTAGCTGGGGTGCGATCGGCGCTCGCAACACCGAAAGCCAGGTGCATCGCGAGCTCGCTTCGGGCATGTCGATGCCAATCGGCTTCAAGAACGCCACCGACGGTTCGATCAAGCCGGCAGCGGATTCCTGCTTCGCGGCCGCCTTCGAGCATCATTTCCTGTCCATCAATCTTGACGGTCGTGTGATTTCCGCCGAAACCAAGGGCAATCCCGATTGCCATCTGGTGTTGCGCGGCTCCTCGCACGGCCCGAACTACGATACCGATTCCGTGGCGAAGGCGTTGGCCGATCTGAAGGTTTCCAAGGCGTCCGGCCCGAGCGAACACGGTCTTGTCATCGACGCGGCGCACGGCAACTGCGGCAAGGACGAAGTGCGCGAAGCCGAAGTGATCGAAAACATCGCCTCCCGCATCGCAACGGGAGAGTCGGGCATCAGCGGCATCATGATGGAAAGCTTCCTGAAAGCCGGCAATCAGAAGCCCGCTCCGCTCGACCAGCTCGAGTACGGCAAATCCATCACCGACGCCTGCGTGCCGTGGGAACGTACCGAACAGTTGCTGCACACGCTTGCCGAAGCGGTCGAAAGCCGCCGCGCACTCGCCAAATAAGCGCAAATAATCGCAAATAACTAACCGTGCGGAATACGCGTAACTGCGTAATCGCACGGTTTTTGCATAGCGACTGCCATTTGATTGATATTCTTGGGGAGATAGGTGATTGTCAAGGAGAGCAGTGAAATGCAGCAGCAGCTGAACACGCCTGAAGAGCTTCGCGCCATCCGCGAGGCCATGGATGAGGGAAAGAATCCGCTGGTGGCTACGGATGTGCCACGCTGGGAAGATCAGGTCGGCATCAGCCGCATCGTGAACCGCAGGGTGCTTGAATTCGAGGTGCTTCCCACGCCGGCGCAGGTGTTGGGGGACCTGCCGCTCAGCGATCAGGCGCAAGAGATCGTCGCCTATTCACGCGATGAGATTCGTGCCTGCCTGTACGGCCAGGACGATCGATTGCTGGTGATCGTCGGTCCGTGTTCCGTGCATGATCCGGCTGCCGCACTCGATTACGCCCGTCGCTTGGCCGCGTTGAAAGACGAGCTGGGCGGAGAATTGCTGATTGTGATGCGCGTGTATTTCGAAAAACCGCGTACGACGGTCGGTTGGAAAGGCTTGATCAACGATCCCGACATCGACGGCAGCTGCAATATCAAAAAAGGCCTGCTTTTGGCCCGTCGTACGCTGCTTGGCGTATTGGACGCAGGTTTGGCCACCGCCACGGAATTCCTGGAACCAACCAGCCCGCAATACATTTCCGACGCGGTCAGCTGGGGTGCGATCGGCGCTCGCAATACGGAAAGCCAGGTGCACCGCCAGCTCGCTTCGGGCATGTCGATGCCGATCGGCTTCAAAAACGCTACCGACGGTTCCATCAAAGCGCCGACCGACTCGTGTTTTGCGTCGGCACAGCAGCATACGTTCTTCGGCATCGATCATATGGGTCGTGCGGCCGTAGTCAAAACGCTCGGCAATCCCGACTGCCATGTGGTATTGCGTGGTTCGAGCAGCGGCCCGAACTATGACGCCGAATCCGTGGCGAATGCCATGAAGCTCATCCGTGAGGAAATGCCGGTCGAATCCGCGGCGGCACACGGTCTGATCGTGGACTGCTCGCACGGCAATTCCGGCAAAGACGAACATCGCCAAGTCGAAGTGGTACGTAATATCGCAAGCCGTATCGCCGAAGGTGAGGAAGGCATCACCGGCATCATGATGGAAAGCTTCATCGAAGGTGGCAGTCAAAAACCGGCACCGCTCGCCGAACTCACGTACGGTCAATCCATCACCGACAAATGCTTGAGCTGGCAGATTACGGAAGCGTTGCTGCGCGAACTTGCGCAAGCTGTGGGCAAGCGCCGCTGGAAGTGAGAGAAGCGAAAATAAGCGAAACCGAGCGAAAAGCGTGAAGCAATCGAAAGGAACGAACGCATGAGCACAATCGCCATCATCGGCGCCATGGACGAGGAAGTCGCCAATATCGCATCCGCATTGAGCGACATCACCGTAACGGAGGAAGCCGGCGTCAGCGTGACACGCGGCACCATCGAAACCAACAAGGGCACTCGCGTCAACGTTGCGGCAACGGTCGGCGGCATGGGCACCGTCAATATCGCCGCCACCACGCAGCATCTCATCGACGCGGACCAGCCTGACGCCGTGATCTTCTCCGGCATCGCAGGCAATCTCAACACGCATCTGCACATCAACGACGTGGTGCTTGGCGGCACGTTGCGCTACCTCGACACCGACATGCGTCTCGTCGGCCAGTGGAAGCCAGGCACTGCGGACCAGCCGGTGGAGGAATTCCACTCCGACGACCGTCTGATCGAAGTCGCCGATAAGGTGCTGACCGATCTGAGCGTGCATCACATCACCGGCATCATCGCCACGGGCAACTATTTCGTGGACGATCCGAAGAAAGTGGAGCAGGTGATTCGCGAAACCGGCGCGGACGCGGTCGAAATGGAAGGCGCCGCGGTGGCGCATGTCGCGGCGCGCAACGGCCTGCCCGTGCTGGTCATCCGCGCGTTGAGCGACAATGCCGACACGGATTACGTGGAATTCAAGGAATTCGACATTTCCGAATATGCCGACACCGCGGCGAAAATCGCGGTGAACATCGTCAAGCGCATGTAAGCGCATGAAAGACGGCCCGTCCAACGCATCGGTTGCTGGACGGGCCGTCTCATATTTCGGTATGGCGAATCTCACGAAAGTGAACTGCGGGGAAACTTCCGATGGCGTGAGGGAATCGCGCACGGAAATCGCTTTCCGGAACCGCTACTGTTGAAGAAGAATGACGGATTATCGGAAGGTTAACGTATGACGCTGGAGCACGTGGTGATGGCGATTGTGGTTGTTGCCGTCGCTGTGGTCGCCTTTTTGCTGGGGCGTGCCCGTGGCGTGCAATTGAGGGAGGATGAGATCGACCCGAACGATCCAAGCCTGTTCGGCGCGCAGAAGAACATGTCGCTGTTCGGGCCGCGCGTGCCCGTGCAGTCCACGGAACGCCAGCTGATCGCCGTCATGCCGGAGGCGTTGATCGTCGTCGATTCACTGGCGTCGGTCACATACGTTTCCCCGGGCGCGCAACGTTTCGGCATTGTTGAGGACAGTGCGATGACGCTTGCCGAAATCCGCGATATTCTGCGATTGGTGTCGACCGACAGCGTGGTGCGCGAACGCGAATTGTCGATTCCGCTGGATCGAGCCGCCCGTGCGGCCGCGAAAAACACCGACGGCAAAGGCATTGAGGCAGGTAAGTTCCGTCCTTCCGACACGCTGTATCTGCATGTGCGGGTCGGCCAGATCTCCGATGATCTTTTTGCGATTTTCATTTCGGATATGAGCGAGCAGCGTCGTTTTGAGATTATGCGACGCGATTTTGTGACGAACGTTTCGCACGAATTGAAGACTCCTGCCGGTGCGATTTCCCTGCTTGCCGAAACGATCGGCGACGCTGCGGACGATCCCGGCATGGTGAAGTATTTTGCGGGCCGCATTTCCAAGGAATCCGAACGATTGACGGAATTGGTGCATCGCTTGATCGACTTGCAGAAGGCGCAAAGCACGGCTGCGGTGCTGAACGCGGAACGGCTTTCCGTGCTTGCGTTGGTACGCGAGGCGATCGTCGAAAACCAGGTGAAGGCCGAATCGAAGCATATCAATCTGGTGCTTTCGCTGAATGGCAAGCAGAAGCTGGTGCACGTCGAGGGTGCCGTAAACGCTGTCGATGAGGATGATCTGTTCATCAACGCCGATCATGAAACCATCAAAACGGCGGTGAAGAATCTGGTGGAAAACGCCGTCAACTATTCTCCGGAACACACCACCGTCGCAGTCGGCATCGGCAGTGGCGATGACGAGGTTGCGATTCGTGTCGTCGATCAGGGCATTGGCATTCCGGAATCCTCGCTGGATCGTATTTTCGAGCGATTCTACCGTGTCGATCCCGCACGTTCCCGCGAAACAGGGGGTACAGGATTGGGTTTGGCCATCACCAAACATTGCGTGCAGGATTGCGGAGGCACTATCGCCGTGTGGTCGCGTGAGGGGGAGGGATCGACCTTCACCATCACCCTGCCTCAGGCACAAGCGGTGGAAACAGCGGAAACTGCAGGGACTGCGGGAAACGTACAAACTGCGGAAGCGGATCGCATGGAAGTGACGGGCGAAACCGAACGCATCGAAACTACGCAATCCGAGTAATCCGAATAATCTGAGCTAAACCGAATACAGCAAATAACAAGCAACGTTCCCATCAACAGAGCAATGGAGGAGAAGCACTGATGACACGTATTCTGATCGTCGAGGACGAGGAATCGTATCGAGAGCCGCTGGTCTACCAGCTCACCCGCGAAGGCTACGACGTGTCCGCCGCGGCCACCGGCGAGGAAGGGCTGGAACTGTTCACCAAAGGCGGCATCGATTTGGTGTTGCTCGATCTAATGCTGCCAGGGCTTGACGGCACCGCGCTATGTCGCAGAATTCGTGAGCAAAGCCGTGTACCGATCATCATGCTCACCGCGAAAAGCGCGGAAATCGACAAGGTGGTCGGTTTGGAAATCGGCGCGGACGACTACATCACCAAGCCGTACTCGTTCCGCGAGCTGCTGGCGCGGGTGCGTGCGGTGCTGCGACGCAACCAGATGGTGGCCGACGCGACGGAATCCTCCGATGACGATATTCCGCTGATCTGCGGCGACATTTCCATGAAGATCGGCCAGCATGAGGTGATGGTGCGCGGAGAGAACGTGTTCTTCCCGCTGAAGGAATTCGAGCTTCTCGAATATCTCATGCAGAACAAGGGCCGTGTGATGACCCGCCACCAGCTGATCGACCGCATTTGGGGGTCCGATTACGTTGGCGACACCAAAACGTTGGATGTGCACGTCAAGCGCGTCCGCTCCAAAATCGAGGAGGATCCGGCGCATCCGAAATATCTGACCACCGTGCGCGGTTTGGGCTACAAAATCGACGTTCCTGCGGAATAAAGCGGAAATATCGCGATAGATGGAAATATATAAGATAAAACACTGCGATTCCAGTACTCATCGTAAGTTTCCGAATAATTGATTATTAATTGATAACTGAATGTGAGACCGTGGTATCACGGTAGTCGCCGAAGATCGGTGAATGGAAATGACGAAAACGTCCGAAGTGTCGTAGAGTGTTCATCTTCCGTTCACCGATTTTGGTTTTGCGGGACCCAAACCACCAATAGGCTTGACAGTGTCATGAAGAACGATGGCGACAACAGCATATGAAATGTCAGAAACATACGCCATCAGAATGTTGACAGAGGGAAAAGAATAATGCGTAATTCCATTCTCGTACGCTCCATTGCAGCTGTGTCCGGCATTGTGATGCTGGCTTCTGTCGCGGCTTGCGGCGACAACACTGCTTCCAACACTGATTCTTCGGCTAGCACCGACACCAAGACCACCGAAGCCGTGTCCGGCAACTTCTCCGGCGCTGGCGCTTCCTCCCAGCAGACTGCTGTGGAAGCCTGGATCGCCGGCTTCCAGGGCACCAACCCGGATGCCAAGGTCGCCTACAACCCGTCTGGTTCCGGCGCTGGCGTTTCCACCTTTCTGACCGGCGCCACCGCATGGGCCGGCTCCGATGCCGCCCTGTCCAATGACGAGGTCGAGCAGTCCAAGAGCGTGTGCGCTTCCGGCAACGCCTTCGACATCCCGGTCTACGTCTCCCCGATCGCCGTGGTCTTCAACCTCAACGGCATTTCCGGCAAGGGCAAGACCCTGAACATGGACGCCGACACCATCGCCAAGATCTTCGACGGCAAGATCACCAAGTGGAACGATGACGCCATCAAGCAGCAGAACCCGAAGGTCGACCTGCCTGATCTCGACATCACCGTGGTGCACCGCTCCGACAAGTCCGGTACCACCAAGAACTTCCTGAGCTACGTCAAGGATGCTGCTGGCGACGCTTGGAGCTACGAGCTCGGCGAGAACTGGCCGAACGAGGTTGGTCAGGGCGCTAAGGGTACCTCCGGCGTGATCTCCACCGTGCAGCAGGCTGACGGCACCATCGGCTACGCCGATGCTTCCCAGGCTGGCGAGCTCGGCACCGTTGCAGTGAAGGTCGGCGACGATTACGTGCCGTTCTCCGCTGAAGCCGCTGCCAAGGTTGTGGACGCTTCCCCGCTCGACGAATCCGCCACTGGCGACAACCGCGTGGTCGTCAAGCTCGACCACAACACCACCGAGGCTGGCGCCTACCCGATCGTGCTTGTCTCCTACGACATCGCCTGCCCGGCATACAAGGATGCCGACACCGCCAAGTTCGTCAAGTCCTGGCTCACCTACGTGGTCAGCGACGAAGGCCAGCAGACCGCTGCCTCCGCAGCAGGCTCCGCTCCGCTGTCCGACACCATGCGCCAGAAGGTCCTCAAGTCCATCGACGCCATCGAAACCAAGTGAGCTTTGATACAGTAAGCGATAGGCTCTCGGTGAACGGCAACTGACCGTCTGTTTCAGGCCGCAGCCGCAATATGAAAGCGGGTGCGGCCTGAAACGGTACCTGCAGGTAAAACAAAAAACGCAGTCATCGCAAGTAATCGCAGATCTGTTGCAAACAATCGCAAGTTAAGGAGAACCCGTGAGTTCGCAAAGCAAAACGGCACAGCAGCCGGTGAGCGGCAAAAACGCGGATAAGGTGTTCAAGGGCGTGGCCTACGCCTGCGGCATCCTGATCCTCGTAGTGCTCGCCGCCGTCGCGCTGTTCCTGCTGTTCCGCGCATGGCCGTTGATCGGCGGCGATCAGCAGGCCAACAGCGACACCATCAGCAACTTCACCGGCGGCAAGGCTTCCAGCTTCTGGGGCTATGTCGGACCGCTGCTGTTCGGTACTGTGTTGATCTCCGCGCTGGCACTGTTGATTTCCTTCTTCGTGTCGGTCGGCATCGCACTGTTCATCTCGCACTACGCGCCGAAGAAGCTCGCCACTGTCTTGAGCTATGTGGTCGATCTGCTCGCCGCAATCCCGTCCGTTATCTACGGTCTGTGGGGTGGCCTGGTGCTGGTGCCCGCCATCTACCCGTTCTGGAATTGGGTGGCCAAGTATCTTGGCTGGATTCCGCTGTTCGCAGGTCCTGCCGCCAATCCTTCCCGTACCGTCGCCACCGTGGCCGTGGTGCTCGCAGTCATGATCCTGCCGATCATCACCTCCATGTCCCGCGATATCTTCCTGCAGACTCCGCGCCTTCAGGAAGAGGCCGCGCTTGCTCTTGGCGCCACCAAGTGGGAAATGGTCAAGCTTGCGGTGCTGCCGTTCGGCAAGTCCGGTGTGGTGTCCGCTTCCATGCTTGGCTTGGGTCGTGCGCTTGGCGAAACCATGGCCGTGCTCATGATCCTGTCTCCAGGTCTCAACTACTCCATCAAGCTGCTGCAGGCTTCGCAGAACCAGACGATCGCAGCCAACATCGCCGCGCAGTATCCTGAAGCCAACGATCTCGGCGTGTCCGTGCTGATCGGCACCGGCCTGGTGCTGTTCCTCATTACTTTCGTGGTGAATTTCATCGCCCGTAAGCTTACCGAGAAAGCGAGTGCGTGATGACCGCAGTGAATAACAACGCTTCTCCGATGGACGGTGCCCCCGTCATCGATTTCGACAAGTTCAAGCCGACGCGTTCCTTTACCGCTGCACGTAAGCGCAAGGATCTTGCGATGCGCGTACTGATCGCTCTTGCGTTCATTGTGGCGCTGATTCCGCTGTTCTCGGTGCTGCTCACCACCATCGTCAACGGTGTCAAGAGGCTGAACCTCAACTTCCTGAGCTATAACATGACCGGTGTGGTCGGCGGCAATCCGACGCCGTCCGGTGGCTACGGCGGTATTCAGCACGCCATCATCGGTACGCTGGAAATCACGTTCGGCGCCATGATCATCTCCATTCCGATCGGTCTGATGTGCGCCGTGTACTTGGTGGAATATTCCAACCGTGGCAAGCTGGCTCGCGTCATCACCCTGCTGGTCGACGTGATGAGCGGTATTCCGTCCATCGTCGCAGGTTTGTTCGCATTCTCGATGTTCACGATTCTGATTGGACCTGGCACCATCAACGGTTTCGAAGGTTCCGTGGCACTGTCGCTGCTGATGCTGCCGACCGTGGTCAAGTCCTCTGAAGAAATGTTGAAGATCGTGCCTCACGACTTGCGTGAAGCGTCGTATGCTTTGGGTGTTACCAAGCAGCGCACGATTACGAAGATTGTGTTGCGTACCGCTTTGCCGGGCATTGTTTCCGGTGCGATTCTCGCCGTCGCCCGTGTGATTGGTGAGACCGCTCCGTTGCTGATGACCGCAGGCTACATCGCCTCCACGAACGTCAACCTCTTCTCCGGCCAGATGACCACCCTTCCGGTGTACGTCTACCAGGAGTACTCCAAGCTCAACGCGAATTGCCCGGCTTCCGCCGACGCTTCCTGCGTGACCACCATCCCGATGGAACGCGCATGGGCCGCGGCTCTCGTGCTGATCCTCATCGTGCTTATCCTCAACCTTATCGGTCGACTCGTGGCGAAGGTCTTCGCCGTCAAGTCGGAACGATGAGCGGTAGTCTTACATACAGAAACAACATATAAGGAACCAAAATGGGACAACGTATTGATGTCAATCACCTGAACATCTACTACGGCGACTTCCTGGCCGTTGAAGATGTGAACATCAACATCGAAGCCAACAAGGTCACCGCTTTCATCGGACCTTCCGGCTGTGGCAAGTCCACGGTGCTGCGCACGCTCGACCGCATGCACGAGATCATTCCGGGCGCCCACTGCGAAGGCGAGGTGTTGCTGGAAGGCAAGAACCTGTACGACAAGGACATCGACCCGGTTGCCGTGCGTCGCGATGTCGGCATGGTGTTCCAGCGTGCGAACCCGTTCCCGACCATGTCCATCCGCGAGAACGTGCTCGCTGGCGTGAGGCTCAACAACCGCAAGATCTCGAAATCCGATGCGGACGATCTGGTCGAGTGGGCTCTGCGTGGCGCCAACCTGTGGAACGAGGTCAAGGATCGTCTTGACAATCCTGGCATCGGCCTTTCCGGCGGTCAGCAGCAGCGTCTGTGCATCGCCCGCGCTGTGGCCGTGCACCCGCAGGTGCTGCTGATGGACGAGCCGTGCTCCGCTCTTGACCCGATTTCGACGCTGGCTGTCGAGGATCTGATCAACGAGCTCAAGAACGACTACACCATCGTGATCGTGACCCACAACATGCAGCAGGCCGCCCGTATCGCTGACTACACCGCCTTTTTCAACCTGAAGGCAGTCGGCCAACCGGGTCACCTCGAGTACTTCACCGACACGACCACCATGTTCAACAACCCCCAGAACGAAGAAGCCGAGCGCTACGTATCGGGACGCTTTGGCTGATCGGCAAAGCCGATCCGCCAAAGCGTAGCGTCGGTCCAGAGGACCGACGCAAGCGAGCTTTAGCGAGCCAGCAAATTGTGCTTCGCTTTGCGAAGCTCCTTAATTGCACGCGGCTGATCGGCAAAGCCGATCCGCCAAAGCGTAGCGTCGGCCCAGGGCGACGCCGTTAAGCAAACAGTCCAGTGGACTGTTTGTAGGCGGCGCCGAGATGCGACAGTATCGAGGCAGGAAATAGTGCCTTGCCTTGGCAAGGCTCCTTTTCCTGCGAGCTTGCACGCGGCTGATCGGCAAATCATCTCTTACTCCCGCTTGCGGGGGATTGTCGCACGGATGTGCGGTCGAAAGTGGTTGCTTCGCTAACCATTTCGATCCCATTCGTGGCGGCCGTTCCCCTGAGCGGGAGTTTTTTGTATGTGATACCTGATCGCGACACGCTCTATTGATAATGATTCTCAATTAAGTTATGATGGTGTTATATCACGTTAGGGAGGATCTATCATGCACCGTATTGTGAGAATTGCGATTGCCGCACTTGCTTCTGTAGGAATGCTTGCGTCGGTTGCTGCGTGTGGAAGCGGCCGATCGTCGTCCGAAAAAAACGGAACCATCGAAGTGGTCGCTTCCGTGAATCAGTGGGGTACCGTGGCGAAAACCTTGGGCGGTGGCAACGTCAACGTAACCAGCATCATCAATTCCACCAATGTGGATGCGCATGATTACGAGCCAACGACGTCGGATATCGCCAAACTGCAGAAAGCGCAAGTCATCATCGTCAATGGAGCCGGCTACGACGCATGGGCGGTCAAAGCGGCGCAATCCGCCAACGCAACCATCGTCAATGCCGCTGCAGTCGGCGGGGTGAATGACGGCGAAAATCCGCATGTTTGGTTCTCCGCCGATGTGCGCAAGGCAGTGGCACAGGCGATCACCGAAGCGTACGAACAGGCCGACGCCGCGAAAAAGAGTGATTTCGACAAGCTGCACGATCAGTGGAAATCTGAAGAAAACAACGTCGAAAGCAAAATCGCCGAAGTGAAACAGAAATCGGATGGATTGGCGTACGCGGCAACGGAATCCGTGGCAAGCTATCTGGCGGAAGACATGGGTTTGACCGACGCAACGCCAAGCGGGTACGCGCGAGCCACAGCGAACGAAAGCGAGCCGACGCCAACGGATATCAGGCAGTTCGCCGACGCATTGAAATCAGGTGAAATCAAACTGTTGATCGTCAATACGCAGGAGGAAAGCGAGCTGACGGGCAAAATCACGAATGCCGCGAAATCCGCAAACGTGCCCATGGTTAATCTGACCGAGCAAATGCCGGAACAATACGATTCCTTGACGGCCTGGATGGAAAGTCTGGTTGACGCCTTCTCGAAAGCCATCGCATAAGACGATTCACTAAAAAGCAGTACGAAAACAAGCGATACAACAATAGGGGCGACTCCGCAGTGAGAGCGGAATCGCCCCTATTCCATTTGCCGAATTTATTTACTGAACCAGTAATTTCGGCTGGTGGTCAGGTTGAACCTGACGTTCAGAACTACAGGATCGCGGTGATGATGAAGTCCAGAATGAACAGCAGCGACACAACCCAGATCACCGGATGCACTTCCTTGGCCTTGCCCTTGCAGGTCTTGATCAGGCAGTAGGTGATGAAGCCGCCGGCGATGCCGTAGGAGATGGAGTAGCTGAACGCCATGAATACGGAAGCGAAGAACGCCGGCACGGCCTCGGAGATATCGCCCCAGTCGATTTCCTTCAGCGAGGACGCCATCATGCAGCCCACCACCACGAGCACGCCTGCGGTTGCGGCGGACGGAATGGCGGAGATGACCGGGGAGAGGAAGGCGGACAGGGCGAAGCAGATGGCCACGACCACGGAGGTCAGGCCGGTGCGGCCGCCAGCGGCGATACCTGCGGAGGATTCCACATACGTGGTGGTGTTGGAGGTGCCGCAGATGGCGCCGATGGAAGTTGCGATCGAATCGGCGAACAGGGCCTTGTCCATCTTGGAGGAGAAGCCGGAACCGTTTTCGAGGGCTTCCTCGTCTTCCGCGGAGAAGATGCCGGTGCGGCGGCCGGTGCCGATGAACGTGCCGATGGTGTCGAAGGTATCGGACATGGAGAATGCGAAGATCGTCAGCAGAATGATCGGCAGCTTCGACATGTCGGAGAACAGCGATGGGAAGCCTTCGGCGCTGAAGATAGCGCCAAAGGTCTGCGGCAGCTGGGCGAAAGTGTCGCCGATGGAGATGGAGTTGGCCATGGTGGTCTGACCCATCGGAATGCCGGCGATGGCGGTGACCGCGATGGCGATCAGCATGCCGCCGCGCACCTTGAGCACGGTGAGGATGATGGCGAGGAACAGGCCGATGATGAACAGCCAGATGGTCGGATTATTCATGACGGCCAGACCTGGGGTGGCCTGCACGGTGTCGCCGTTCTTGGCGTCGGCCTTGGTGGTGAAGGTGAAGAAGCCGACGTTCAGGAAGCCGACGTAGGCCACGAACAGGCCGATGCCGCCGCCGATGGCGTTCTGCAGCACTTCCGGAATGGCTTGGATGATGATCTTACGAATCTTGGTGACGGTGATGAGAATGTTGATCAGGCCACACAGGAACACCATGCACAGGGTCTGCTGCCAGGTGAAGCCGAGGCCGAAGCAAACGGTGTAGGTGAAGAATGCGTTGAGGCCCATGCCGGCG
>ERZ781275.1024-NODE-1024-length-23336-cov-3.860573_pt1 | contig 23336 bp, 31 predicted proteins | sample MGYA00375853_ERZ781275 | MGnify/ENA primary metagenome ERZ781275 (study PRJEB29790, sample SAMN03653691) | human gut metagenome | host: Homo sapiens | place: USA: Dallas, Texas | collected 2012-07-23 | study: EMG produced TPA metagenomics assembly of the Gut...
TTATTTCCCTCTTCAGAAAAATTCGACACGATAATCTCATGCTTATCACAGATTCCTTTTCTTAAAATTCCTCCGATCATAGCAGTGGCCATATTTCCACAGCCCACAAAACCAATCTTCATCTTTCTACTCCTCCATCCAGATTCTCAACCACCAAAACGTCCATAAAAATTCGTCAATGGCTTCACCGTCTGGCTTAGCGTATCAGCGACCTCGTCCAAACTTTCAATTGCATGATTCAGTGTATCCACGTCCAACTCATCTAGAGAGTCGCTGACCTTCTGAAGATTCATTTCAATATCTCTGGCCAATTCTCCAAATTCTATCTTATTTAAGTCTGAAGAGATCTCATCTAAGTTGTGCAAGACTCGAATCGTCCCCGGCAACACTGCCACTGTAAAAATCACCAGAAACACTATCACAGCCGCACATATCAGTCGCAAATAAAACAGTTGTTTCCTCATCAATTTTATTTGTGGAGATTCTTCTTCCTCCCACTGGTAATCTGACTGTTCACTCTTCATATTTTCACTGTAGCCATCTCGATTATCTTGCCGGCTCCCCTTTTCCATCCTTACAGTACCAGGGAAGGAGCAGTGTACACACGTGCTGCCAATTCATTGTCCAGCATATAGAGACTCTTAGGGTCTGAACCAAACAACTCCATCTTCTTAATCAAATCGTTGGCATTCGTCTCCTCCTCACCTTGCTCTTTCACAAACCAATCTAAAAACTGCATCGTGCGAAAATCTTTGACAGAATACGCCGCATCATAGAGGTTGTGGATCAAGCTAGTCACATACTGCTCATGTTTTAAGCCTTCCTGGAGCGCATCCATATTCTCTTTTAACTGAATACCAGGCTTGGCAATGGCCTCCAAAGTTACTTTCAAATCATTATTCTGCATGTATTGCATCATCAACTTCGCATGATCTACCTCTTCTTGAACCTGTACCTGATACCAATTTGCGAAGCCATTTAATCCCTGCTCCACATAAAAATTCGCAAAATCTAAATATAAATACGCAGAATACAATTCTGCATTTATCTGCTCATTTAATAGTTTAGCCACTTTTTCATTTAACATATGAAAATCTCCCTTCTTTTTTTCTCAGTATAATACCATACCGCCCTAAAAATCAACGGGATAATCACATTTTTCAATAAAACTTCATACCTGTCCCATTTTCATCCAGTTTCTCATCTTATACGCTCCCTTCACAGGACATCGCACCTTTTTTCTTTTCCTTAATATATTAAGATTGTAGTAGCAATCCGATCATCTCTCTTCGGTACCGCTACAGACAGCTATAAAATTTTAGGAGGATTTTATGAAAAAGAAATTATTTACCTGTCTCACCCTAGGCGCATTGTGTATCTTTACTCTGGCCGGTTGCAGTGCAAACGAAACTCCAAAAGAAAGCTCCACCGCTTCAACGGAGGTGGCAAAAGAACTGACCCCCTTGACCCTCAATGAAGTGGCCCATTCTATCTTCTATGCGCCACAGTATGTCGCCATTGAAAAAGGCTATTTCCAGGAAGAAGGTATTGATCTAACTCTTCATACTGGATTCGGAGCCGACAAGACCATGACCGCGGTGCTTTCTGGTGAAGCAGATATCGGTTTTATGGGCGCAGAAGCCTCTGTCTACGCTTACCAGGAAGGCGCTACTGATCCAGTAGTCAATTTTGCTCAGCTCACACAGAGAGCCGGCAACTTCCTAGTTGCCCGCGAAGAAATGCCCGGATTCACTTGGCAAGATTTAAAGGGTTCCAAAGTACTTGGCGGACGAAAAGGCGGTATGCCCGAGATGGTATTCGAGTATATTCTCAGACAAAATGGAATTGACCCCCAAAAGGACCTGGAAATTGACCAAAGCATTGATTTCGGTTCCACAGCCGCTGCATTTTCTGGAGGGCAAGGGGATTTTACTGTTGATTTTCATAAATTCATACACCTCTAATGTCTTTGTTATCCCCTCTTACTGCCAATAACTGTGCAACACGGAGATGATACAGTATTAGAGCACTTTCTCCTGATCTTTTCTTGGGCAAAATAGTTAAAATTAGTGCGCTAATGCTGTACAATATACCTATAGCGCACTAAATTATTATATGATATACTTTTTATATGGAGGTGATAAAATGGCATACAGCAAAAAACAAAAAGAATATACGATGAAATATCTTGAAAAATTGAAGGAAATTCGTTTCCGCGTTCAGCCTGATGAATATGATATGTATGAACAGGCGGCAAAAGTAGCAGGCTATCCAAGTATGAGAAAATTCTATATGGATGCGATCCAAGAAAAAGTTGAAAAAATAATGGTTCAACAGCAAAGCACTGTTGACATATAGCGCACTATATGATATAATAAAGACAGTTAAAGGAAGCAAGATCTTAACGGAAAGGAGAAAGTAAGATGCCAGTTATATCAAGATTTTACGGCGTAGTAATTAAAATGTATTTCCGACAAACAGAACACAACCCGCCGCATATACATGCGATTTACGGCGAGTATATCGGTGCTATTGATATACAGACCGGAAAAATGCTGGAAGGTGATTTACCGAAAAGGGCGTTGAAAATGGTGCAAGAGTGGACAGAAAAGAATAAAGATGAACTTTTAACAATTTGGAACACTCAAACTTTCGTAGAGCTGCCACCGCTGGAGTAATCCAGCGGGACTATATTGGAGGTGAAGCGATGTTTTATAGGGTAAAAAACGTAATCCCAAAAGATAATTTTATTTTATCTGTGTTATTTACGGATGGCGTCAAAAGAGAATATGACGTAAAACCATTGTTCGAGAAGTGGCCAATATTTCAGAGTTTGAGGGATATTCCTGGGCTGTATAAACAAGTGAAAATTGATCTGGGAGGATACGGAATAAGCTGGAATGATGAAATAGATCTCGAGGGGAACGAACTCAGGGAAAACGGAAAAGAGGTTTTATGAAAGCAATTAGGGAGGGCGGGCTTGCCACCGCTCCCCGCATGAAATTACTATAGCAAAACATAAAAAATAAATCAATGCTGATTGTCCCCGGCTCACATCGAACCGGGGTTTTGTATTACACTTTTTTAACGTTCCCAGCCCAGACATATCCCAGGTACTGATCAGCCACACACACCTTATACCAGTTATCCTCATAGCCGTCCCGGCCTAAGACGTCCACTAAATTGCCCTTGTTAAGCTGGGCATATCCCTCTATAGCCGGGGAGGCCTTCCTGGCCTGTGTGTGGACAACTGACCTTTTCTGTACCTCCCCCACAAAGCGGGTAAATCCTTTTTGCGCGTTCTCGGTCTTATAAACCTCGGCCTTAAGTTTTGCCTGGGTGGCTGGCCCCGCGTTTCCGTCCGCTTCTAACCCGTAGCGGGCTTGGAAAGTCTTGACTGCTTTTTGGGTGTCATTGCCAAAGTCCCCGTCCACACCGGACTTTCCCACAGAGATCCCCACATAGACCAGTCCCTCTTGCAGCTTTCTGACTGCTGCCCCGTTATCTCCAAGGGAGAGGAAATCTTTTCCGGAGGCTTGTACCAGGTTTTGATCCATCCAGTTGACCGCCAAAGACCAGTCCGGCCTGCAAAACTTTGTCCCCGGCAAACGGCTGTTAAAATAAGACTTTGCGAAGACGCCGCCCCCGTTGGCCACCACCCCGGACACCCCCGAAGTATTGCCTTCTACCGTCTCAAAACGGTCGCCCACGACACTCGTTACAATCCCCGTATGGGCAAAGGTACCGCCCCGGTAAAAGATCACGATATCCCCCACCTTTGGGTTGGCGTGCTTTGTAAATAGGTTCCCCAGCGTGGGACAGTACACATAAGGCCAGTGTTTTAACATGGCCGTAGCCGTGGCCTTGCCAAATGCCTGCATCAGCGCCCAGGAGACAAAGGCCGCGCACCATGGTTGTCCCTGATAAGCCGGGTAAACATCCCTCCAATACTTGGTATAGTTGTTGCTCCCGGCGTTGGCCGTCTTATCCTCCAACTGACTGTTGGATCTCTTCTCCAGGTATCCGATTTCCTCCTGGGCGATCCCGATCACCCGGTTGATTGCGTTGCTCTTGGTGTACACTGCTGCCCCCTCCTTGTCATACTGTGTCAAGTTATACTGATTTATTACTGCCATTGTGCTCGCCACATAACTGCTGCTTGTGGCGTACCCATCCGCCTTGATCGTCTCCAGGTAAGTTTCCGGGTCTTTGATCCCTCTCAGGTTTTGGTATCTGGCCAGTTGGATAAATTCAAAATAACCTTTTACTCCCTCTTCCATGGATCCGTACACCCGGAAATTGTCTTTTATCGTGGTCAGGCTCCCCGGGCGATACTCCTCCTGGGTAGCCATGTTGACAGACGCTCCTGTCCACTTCGTGCCGCATTTCAGGCCAAAATAGTTATGGTACTGGGCAGCCAGCCGGCTCTCGCCCCAGTCACTCTCCAGGATGGCCTGGGCAATCACTGCGCTACAACAGCGGATCCCGTACTGGGGTGCGTATTTTTGTACATAACCGGCGATCTGGGTTATAAATTCTTGTTTTGTCATAATCTCCTCCAATCAAAAAGAGAACCCTTTCGGATTCTCATACATGACAAAATATGCTATAATGTTTACGTTGCCTCCCCAATCTGGCAACAGAAAGGGGGTGTATTACGTGGATTTTCTGTTATCCTTTTTTGTCGCCGTCGCGGCAGGTGTCGCTTGCCACTTCATCTGCAAATGGTTAGACGACGATAAATAGGGCAACTAGCCTGCAGATGCCTGACTGCCTAAAAACAGGAAGAACCCCCAGTAGCTCCAACTGCTGGGGGTTCGCTGTGTATCACATGGATACCTGTTATCCTTTTGCCTACTGGCATTATAGCATATGCAGTTTTCTATTTCAAGATTCTTTATTTCACTTTTTCCATCAAGGCTTCTTGTAATACTTGGGAAAAGTTGATGTCCGCTCTTAACGCCGCGTCATTTAGCCACTGGGGAATTGTAAGTGTTTTCTTTACTGCTTTATTATCGTGCATCCGGGCATATTCCACGGTGTCACACGCCACATAATTAACAAAATCCCCTCTGTCTTTTTCTACGTCTTCTGCTTTTGACGGGGCTGGTATTTCCCTTCCTTCCTTTTCATAGTCATAAAGTACAAATGCCAAGACATCATTCGCCATAAACAACGCGTCCTGTAAATCATCTCCGCAGGTATAACAACCTTCCAAGTCTGGAAAGAATACGGAATAGCCGCCCTCATCTTCCGGTGTAAAAATTGCTGGATAAACATACTTTGCCATTAACACAACCTCCTATATCTCAAATGGCCGGGGCTTATTTCAGCCCCGCATCTTTTAGGATCCTGTTCGCCGTTCCAGTTGGTATTTCTTTCCCCCCGTGTCTCGGTAGTCGAAAATCTTTCCCGGTTCGGTTACTGTGCCATTTGTCATGCTCCTTACCATGCTCCACGAAGAAACAATCATTTTTCCTTAATAACTTCATCAATTCCGATGTTTTCATTGTTTCCTCCTTTCATGGTTTTATTGTAACACGTGTCTATACGTGTGTCAATGGTTTTTCATCCAATTACTTCTTTTCTTTATATTTTGTACGATCCCAGATCTCTTTTACCCGTTCCCAGCCGCCAGTGGCAACCAGGTACACGATAAACGCCGCGATAAAGGCCGCAAACACGTAATACCAGGTGATTACCACCTTGAAATACGTGCACAGCACCACAAGGGCCACCGGGCACAGGATCAGAGCTACGGTAAGGGCGACCACACTGGTGGGCAGTTTATTTAGCCCGGGCATCTCCTTAATCACCTGCACCACCAGGGAGACCGTAAAGGCCAGAACCCCCAACAGGCAAAGCCCATAAGTAATATACTGCATGATGGTATTGATATCCATTTTTAATCCTCCTTCACTGGCAAACTTTTCACTTTTTCGTAGAGCGCTGTCCCGGTGCTGTTGCCTCCCAGGGCGTGGTAGCTGCGGTATAGATACCCCAGGTTCCGCAGTTGCGGCACCGTCACGCTCCCATTTTGGATGTACTCCGAGCACAGCGCGTAGAGCCGGTCATGGAGGATCGCAATGATCGCGTCCTCCATCAGCTCCTCCCGGCGGAAGTATTTCCGTACCTTTTTATACAATCCGGCAATGACCGCGATTACCGCGGCAAAGGCGGCCTCGATCCAATACTGGGCGATAAACTCCAACACTACGCATCCACCTCCAGCCAGCCTTGCGGGTAATCCGACGGCGGCCAGACACACCCGTCCACCTGGCAGATGTACCGCTTGCCCCGGTATGTCACCTTATCCCCCTTATGATAAGCGTCATGTGACCCTGACGGCGTTTGGTACTCCGGGTACTCTTCCACTTCTGGGGGGACCACCGTGCCGCCCTCCAGTTTCGTGATGGCATCCGTGTTGGCCTGTACCTGGGCGGCCAGCTCCCCAAAGTTGCTGTATAGCGTGTCGATCTGTTTTTGGAGTGGGGCGTAACTGTTCTCCGGGTTGGCCTGGTCCCTGGCCAGGGTGGCCAGCTCTGCCCTTTCCGTCTCTGTGATCCCGCCCTGTATCCAGATGGTATCCATCTTAGCCAACAAGTCTGTCAGCTCATACCGCCCGGACAGGATTACGTTTTTAATAATCTCGTACATGTATCCTCCTATAATATTTGTGTCTGGGTTGCTGCGATCTTTGCCTCTATGCTGTCTAACCGCCGGTCAATATAAGCCTTGGTATCCGCCACATACGCCACCTCTATCCCGGCCTGAGGAGCGGTGTCCGTCAGGATGTTTGTGATTGGCTGATAGGTATGTAGCGACTGGTAGGCTACGATTTCTTCAGGTGATAGATCGGTTTCAATCGGAGTTTTTAGCACATACATCAAGTCGACCTCGGTCAAAATTTCGTTTTCGTAACGCGCCACTACTTGGACATCGTTATTATTTACGACTGCCCTAACACCATTGGTAATATATCCGGCCCCTATGTTATATCGCAGCATGGATGATATCACTTCGGTTCTGCCCGGCGCATATGTAGTTTTTCCTAAGTATCTGACACCATCATTCCCCTCTTGTGCTCTTAAAACGACATCCTCTTTATATATGCGCTGTATGTACTTCCCTTGCGCTACATCAATCTCATCGCATACCCACTGTTGGCCATCAGCATCCGTATAATTGCCGCTGGATGTGACCGGGATGCCTGGTAGGCCGTTTGGTGTGGATAAGATGAGGGATTGGCTCAGATTACTCCCTGTTATAGATACATTAATCTCCCCACCATCCCCAGACACCGTAATCTCTTGCGGATACTCCGGGGAGGGGGAGGACTGGCCTCCTGTGTACGGCTCCCAGGGGAGTCTTTCATCTCCAAAATTCAACATAACCCCTTTCAAGATTGTTGTATAAGTTCCTGGACTAACCGATGAAGCATTCAATTCGACCACCAGAATTCTTAATTTTATTAAGCTCGCATCTTCCGGTATCTCTACCGTAACCGCTCCTCCTAACGGACAAGTAAAATATTCCGTCTTTGTTGTTCGATTTACATACTGCAAATTGCAGGCGTTTTTTTCTTTGTCCGGTATTGTCCCTCCAACATTGCTAAGCGTTACTTTCTTTCCTGCAAGTTCATCCGGCAAGTTGAAGATGACATTTCTGTATATACTTTTTTCTGGCGTTGCCTGCTCTGTTACCTTAACGATCACTTCCGCTATATAACCATCATCCAGTACTTTTATAGTAACCCCCTCGGGTAGAGGATTTGACTCGCCTAAAATATTAAACAACTGCGCCCCCGTCGTCCGCTGCTGTGTCGCCTTACCATAGACCTTAAGTCCCTCCAAGCCCCGGTTGGAACTGTCCTGCAACTGGATCTCCTCCCCAGACTGCGATGATACAATCGCATCAGGCAGCACGGAGAGCCTATCCCCGGTTACTTTGGCGTCCGCAGCCTGCCCGGATTGGGTGAGTGTGGGATCCACGACCGCGTCTTTTCCCGGCGGTCCCTGGGGGCCAGTTTCCCCCTGGGGACCTTGTAATCCCTGCTCTCCTGGATCTCCCTGTGGACCTTGCGGCCCTGTCTCACCTTTCGGCCCTGTCTCACCTTTCGGTCCTTGCTCTCCTTTTGGACCTTGTTCACCCGCTGGACCTTGCGGTCCCGTCTCCCCCCGTGGCCCCTGCGGCCCTGTCTCACCTTTAGGGCCTTGGGGGCCTGTCTCACCCTGCTTTCCCTCTGGTCCCGTCTCGCCTTGAGGGCCAGGAACTCCTGGGGGGCCTTGTTCACCGTCCCTCCCAGTCTCCCCCTGTATTCCCTGCTCGCCTCTGGACGGCTTCCCGGTATCCTCCCCCAGGACGTACCAATTCCCGTTCTCCCCGATTTCCGGGGCGACCGCCTGGGCAGCGCCTTCCGCTTTTTTGGCCGCCTCCTCCGCCCGGTCCGCCGCCTCATTGACGGCCTCCACCGCATTGTCAAAGGGGTTGCCCTCCTCACCCGGCGTGTACCCCTCCGGTTTTGGCCTGGCCTGGACAACTAACGCGATCATTTTGACCGTCTCCCCGCTTTTTGCGTCCGTCAGATAGATCCAGGCGTATACGTGGTAATCCGAGACCGCCTCGGTCTCCAACATGCTGTCCGGAATCACAACCCTGGTCACGCCGTCTTGGGTTGTGCCAATCCTGGTGATGGTCTCCCCTCCGCTTTGTTGCAGGCCAAAGTGGATCTCCACGGCTTTTGGCAGGGACAGCCCCTGGATCTGCAATACCTGCCCATAATCCCACTGCCACAGGCCATAACCGTATACCGTCTCCTGTTTGTCACAAAAATTTACTGTGATCATCCGCTCACTCCTTTACACTGCAAAACTAAACATAAATGGCAGCCAGGAACTAGTGGTCAGATCCACATAGGCTTCCGTGGTACCATGCCTGGAAATCAAGATTTTCCCCTCCGGGGATACCTGGCACAGCCAGATGTTCCGGGCAGACCCATGGCACACAAATGCCAGACTGCTGGATGGCCGGCACCCTTCCGGAAGCGTGCAGATCTCAACCCCTGTTGCCGATGAGGCGATTGTCTTAGTTGGCTTTACCACGCCCTGTACGTAGACCTGTGCCCCGATTTTGCGGTACTGGGGACCTCCTGCTGTATCGCTGTATGCGGCAAAGTCGCTTGTGGTAGCCATCGTTTGCCATCCGGTGTCCCCCGGGGTATTGACCAGGTCATTGTAGTCCCCGCTGGTTGCCACGGCCTTGAGCGCTGGGACGTCGCTTAAATCCCGGTAGCTGCCTGTAAACGCAACATTTTTCAAGTCTACAAACCACTTCGCAAGTTTTCCAAATAATGTGGCCAGCTTATCACCACTTGTAAGGTTTGCCCGGGCGGAGGCCTGCTGAAAGGAGATCGCCTGCTGGTCTAAGTTCTCTATGCTTCCAGGGTCGCCCTTTTCCCCTTGTGGTCCCTGTATGCCCTGTGAGCCTTGTGCTCCCCGGATGCTAAATAACGTGGGGCCGACATTGATATTGCTTCCTGATACAATGATTGCTTGGTGTATATCCCCCTCATTGACCCCAGAGCCACACAAAATCAGGTCACCCACATCCACTTCCTCTCCCAGATCTCCTTCTATGTCCGTGTTCTTATATGCCCCTGCCTCTTTGTCCATATCCACGCCTAAGACATAAATCGATTTTCCCGCTTCGCCTTGCCGGCCTTGTTCCCCAGATGGCCCGCGCATATTTCCGATATATTTCCACTTTGCCACATCCGGTGATCCACCGACGCTGCAATAGTACAAATTTCCAAAAGACGTTCCGCCTTTTAAAGTATTTAAGTAATAATCTTCTTTTTGCGCGCTTTCAATCCCGGAAGACGGAAAGACCTGCTCTGTTTTTGAAGTGCCCGTGATTGCCGATCCATAATACCAGACACTCCCCTTATCCCCTTTGGTGGCCGTGCTGACATTTTCTTTCATATCCTCATAGGTCGCCATACGTTTTACGGCCCCGGCCTTAAAACACTTGTACACGGCCAGCCCATCCACTGCATTTGGGTCGCCCGACGTAACGGTCGCCCATTCACCTGGCAGCATCTTAGCCGCGTCAAACTGGCTATATGCACCACGTCTATCTTGTATCGCCATCCTTTTGCACCCTTTCTACATCCACTCCATGCGCCCTTAAATCCTGCATCATTTCATCTATGGTACCTGTCCGTTCAATTCTTTGCGTTGTCTTTTGAATTTCAAGGTTTTTCTGCATTGCACTTGCATATAATGCTAGTTTTTCTCCCCTGACTTTTAGAAGAATTTTTTCTATGACTATATCTAGTAAATCTAACGGAATTTCGAAATGTTTAAAAATTTTTCGAATTTCTTCTTCTCCCTCTAAAGCTGCATTATCCAAAAGAACTGACAACGTAATATCTAAATTCATTTTAATCCCCCTCCCTCTTTTGTAACCACTGTTTTATTTATCGCCATAGTCTGCTCCTCTACTACATTGCTAATTATCCGTTCCTCAACCTTTATGATCTCATATCCAGCATCTGCATAACTTGTCAACATATCTGGCTGAATATAAAACTCACAATTACCCTTTCTGGCTTTGTATAAGTCCATAGCAATTCCTCCTATAATGCAGTTACCATAATTCCCTTTTCAAAGGTTAATGTCTTAAACTTATAATCCCAATAAAGACCACCGCCAAACTTCTCAGCTATTTCTAATTCATTCACTAGTCTTACGCTCCCACTTTTTCCAGCGCTAAATTTAAAAGTTTCACCACTATCATAATAATCACTTACCCCTAAAATATCTGTAGAAATCACTACTGCTCCTTTACCTGCAACACGAAGACCGTAAGTTCCATTATCCTGATTGTATACTGTCCCTGAAACAAATCCATGGGGGCTTGAATTTCCTAATTTCGCAACATACATACCTCCATTCGATACCAAAAGGCTAAATCCATTATACGTATTTGTTAAATTCCCCGAAAACGTGCCGGTTGCTGCTTTTAATTCACCAGAGAACGTGCCTTTCGTAAAATTAGCCCCATCCTTATTGATTTTTCCAATCTGACGGTTACTCTCGTCACGAATATCTAGTACTCCATTCCCGTTCCCCTCCCCTCCTAGAGTCAACGTCCCCCCTCTGGCCCAGTTAAAGTTGATGCCTATAACGGACAACATATTCAGCACGACATTCCCGTTACTGTCAAATCCGGCCTTCCAGGCTGTGTCCGCATCGTTTCCTTTATAATCCTGTGTAACCCAGAAGCCATCAATCCCTGACTTGTAGACCACTTTGGATTCCTCCAGTTTCGGTTTGTCATGCCGGTACGCAAGGACGGAACCATCCGGCTGGGGGATGGCAGTGTAATAAAATCCCAGCGTGTTCGCCGCCAGCTGGTTCATGTTCTGGACCGCGATATCATAAGACGACAACTGCCTCACTGAATCCTCCTTGGCCGCGTCCAAAAGTTTGGTATAAGCGCTGAACCTCTGGTAGGCCTTCCCGGCCGGGGTCTCTGCTGTACATTCCACCTGCTGTGCGGCCCCCATGGCAAACGTTGTCTCTGTGATCACCGTCGTGTAAGATTGTTGCTGCCGTGTTGTCACCACCGCAAGGTCCCCCGCTTCTATGGACGGGTCTGACTGCACGGTGACGCTCATCGGACGGAATGGTTTATGGATGATCTTCCTTCCAATCTGGCTGGCTACCTGTAGCATGGTATCCTCCTGGATCAAAGGGTTCTCCCTGATCTCTAAGACATACCCTTCGCCTCCCACAAAGCAACTTTTTTCCTCAGTCTCTTCACCTTTTACTACCACTTTAAGGCCAGTCACATCAATATCAGATGCGTGGATGGACTGCGCTTTCATATTTTTAAAATGGTGGAATTGATTCATATTAAAAAAGCTTCCCGCATCATATCCATCCCCGTCATTCCAAGGGGAAAATCCCCCACCATCCGCAGTATCTCCAGAAGCATAGGGGGACCCCCCATCGAAAATCCCCCCGTCTAAGCCTCCTAACGGAACCACGTCAAAGGGATACCATCCAAAGGAAAGGGCGCCCAGATGGTCAATCCGGGCAAAGCTTCCCATAATCTGCGCACAGTAGGCAACCACATCCCGGTAAGTCAGACTGCTGTCATTTGGCCGCTTTACCACCACATAATCCCCCATCTCCACGGTACTAGCGTCAAAAGTCATTTGACAGTCCCGGCACGCGGACTGGATGATCTCCAGAACCGTAGCCGGGTAGGATAACTGGCATTCACTGTAAGGCCGGTCAAAAAACAGCATCCCATCGTAAGCCGTGATCTGTAAGGTCACGTCGCCAAAGACCACATCGAAAACCCGGTAAGTCCCCTTTTTCAGATCCTCCCATGTCCCATCCTCCAATTTCAGCCCCACCACGGCCTGGATATCCGCATCCTCAAAATCATAGAGGTCAAACTTCCCGTCCATGTTGCTCAAGGTCACGGTATATTCCTTCATCACAGCCGCGCCGATCTCAAAATTACCAGAAGAGGAGGTCGCCTCATTTATTTTGTATTCCAGGAAATCACCCAAAGACAGATTCAAAAAGCTACCATCCCGGAAGGTAAGCTTGTCCCTGACTCGGAATTCCCGGTTTTTCTCAATCGCCCTTTTATAAGCGCTGCTCGTGTTTATCATCCTATCACCTCTGTATCACATCCACCGACACACTCTTATACCAGTAAGTCCCATCCCCAAGATCCCCCAGAACCTCCTTGGAAAGCGTGCCCCGGTAAGACTCTATTGTCAGATCGATCCCGTCATCACGGAAGGTAAACGGGAAGAAACCGGCCAGCATCGTACCCTTGATCAGGCTTAGCTCATCCTCTGTCAAAAACCCCCACTTGATGCTCAAGTTTTTCTTTTCCGCCACCACATCCCCAACCATGTACCCAGACAATGTACGCCCCGTGTCCGACGTCCATATGATTTCATCCGAAACGGACAGGGACACCGGCGCCGGAAGCACAACGCCTCCGGCCTTTAAAAACTCACCTTTTTTCACTAGATAACCTCCACACTGTTAAATTGCCTTTGAAGCCCCGCCTTGGCCGACTGTTCTGCCTTGGCCAACTGTTTGCCGTCCAAATAAAAGCCCATATCCGCCAGCGCCGCGATAAGCCGCAGGACCGCATAGTTGACAACTGATTCCAGGTCCTCTTTCGTAATCCCGGATCCGCCCGCCGCCTTTGCCGCCTCCAAAGCCATCTCCCGAAGCTTGTCTTCCGGCGCCACGACTTCTCCCTGGTGCCGGTTATCGCCAATCATGGCAAGCTGCGGCGTGTTTGGGCGGACATAGCCTCCTTTGGCCAGGTATGGGATCTGCGGCGTGTCGATACTGGGAAGCCACTCAAAGGGGTAAAACCCTGCAATGTCAATATTGCGCAGGTTGTCCAGAGCCCAGTTAAGTCCATCAAAGGGGATCGTTACAATATTGTTAATTCCACCGATCAAGCCATTGATCACCGATTTTAAAGACTCAAGGATGCCTTCTTTAATCCCTGAGAACACTTCGCCGCCTTTAGAGAACACATTTTTGACAGCCTGCCAGGCCGCTGAAAATTTATCCCGGAACCAGCCGGTAATGTTTCCAAAAGCTGACTTAATCCCCGACCAGACGCCGGAGAAAAACTTCGTTACCGGGGCGAAGGCCCCTTTAATTTTCACAACCGCGGCCATGAACATCGCTTTGAACCAGATAGCGACACCTGCAAACACCGCTTTTATACGTTCGTATTTCTCAGAAAACCATTCGCCAATGTTGGAAAACGCCGATGTGATCCCATCCTTCGCAGCCTGGAACTTTTCTGTGAACCAAGCTCCCACATTTGCGAAGGTTTCCTGTATTCCCGACCACAATCCAGTAAAAAATTCTTTGATTGCTTCGACAACCGAAAAGAACCATTCTTTGATAGCGCCCCAGATCTCAATTGCTTTTGCTTTAATAGTATCCCAGTTTTGATATAAAAGAACGCCAACTGCAACCAATGCGGTTATGGCAAGAACCACAAGAGTAATTGGACTCGTAAGAAAGGCTAAGACGGCGCTAAATGCCCCTGTTACGGCTGTAGCAATGGTCGTAACACCGTTATAAACCCCTATGGATACTGATGATAATCCCATTGCTATTGTGAGGGCATTACTGGCTATTGCATTCGCTGCAATTGCCACCGCAAGACCCGCAAACACAATACCTAAAATTTGCAAGACCGTCGAATTTTCAGAAGCCCATTTTTTCAAATCTGTTAGTTTGTCCACAATCCCCTGCACTTTAGGCTGAAGTGTTTCACACCAATCAGAAAAAGATTTTAACGCTGAATTAATGCCGTCCCATATAGATAAAAATACTCCCCCCGTCCACTGGGCAATTGGCAACAATACGTTGTCCCAAAACCACTGGAACAACGGCTGCAAAGCCTCTAAAACCGCATTACAGGATTCAATAACTCCCGCAAGCGTTTCTAAAAACCTCGGGACAACCTCATTGGCTGTCCAAGTCCCCAACGGCACTAAAACATTTTCCCAAAACCAAAGCAACCCTTCCCCTATATTAATCGCAAAAGGGGTCAAAGCCTCCCACAAATCATTTAACGCCCCATTGATTTTATCCCAGTCAATAGCCATCAACCCGTTATTCAACGCATCGACAAACCGCGGGATCCCCTCTCCGAATACCCATTTTCCGACCGGTACTAAGAAATTCTCATAAAAATCTTTCAGGGCTGTCCATGCAAAACCTCCCAACTGTGACAACCCTTCCGTCCACAGCCGCTTCAGAGCGTCCACGGTAGGCTGCACACCACTTTTAACACGCTCAAAAAAAGCACTAAACTTCTCACCCAGTTTATCAACTACGGTCTCACCCTGTGCCAGGCCCCCATAATCAACCGCACTCCCAATCCCCGCGCCGGACCCGGAAGGGCTGGGGTCTCCACTTGTTGAACCGCTGTCAGAGCTATCCGCGGAACTATCATCCAGGCGGTTGATCTTATCAAACCCCATCAGGGCCCGCATCTCCTTGGCTGCTTTCTTCGCCGCGCTCCCCACATCTGAGGTATGATCCGCAAGGTCAGACGCAGACGAAGAGGCATTATCCATTCCCTCCCCCGCATCTGCCGCCGTATCCGCCAGCTGGGTTATGCCGGCCCCAGATCCACTGGATTTATTTCCGGTGATCAGCTCCGTAAACGCCTTAAAAGCGTTGGCCGCCGTGGACAGTTTCGCAATAATGGCATTGATCCCTTTCACAATGGGTGTAAAAAGGTTGATAAGCCCTTGCCCCAGAGTGGCTTTTAGGCTGTCAAACTGGAGTTTTAAGATCCTTACCTGGTTTGCCCAGCTATCCGACGTCCTGGCAAAATCGCCGGACGCCGCCGAGAGCTGGTCTTGCACAAAAGCATAGCGGAGAGCAACTTTCTCCGCCTCTGTCATGGCCTGGGTTGTCTTGCCGTAGCCATTTGCCATGGCATAGGCGTCCAGGGCATTCTGGGTCATGACAATACCCAAGTCTTTTAGTACCTCTGTCTCGCCGCTAAACACCGCCTTGAGTTTCGTGTACGCCTCATCCTGGCTAATGTTATAAAAAGACGCCACGTCGCCCGCCAGGCCGGTCAGCGTCGCCCCCATCTCATAAGCCTGCTGTTCCGTGAATCCAAATGCTTTTGCCATCGCGCCAAACATTCCTGTGTACTGTTTGGCCATAGTCTCGGATAACCCAAAACTTGAGGCCGCCGATTTCGCGAACTGATCCACCTGCGCCGTCATGGACGGGAACGTCACATCTACAACGTTCTGGACTTCCGCAAGGTCACTCCCCAGTTCCAGGCATTCTTTGCCAAAGTCCACAATCTTTTTTACGGCAAAAGCGGCGGCCAGCGCCGCCCCTGCCTTTTTCGCCAGGCCCGTAATTCCTGACATCTGCCTATTAAATTGGTTCTGGTTTACCACCAGGTCAAGGCCAATTTCACCTACGCTTTGCGCCATGCAATCTCTCACCTACCTCATCTATCCCAAGGTAGGCACGCGCTGCTACTCTTTGGTGCGGCTTATTGGCTCTTGCCCTTGTCTAAAAATAATTCGATTAATTTTGCCACAACGTGGACACTTCATTTCCCCTTCCAAAACCTTAGCCAGAAGTAATGTGCGCCCACAATTCCTGCATTTCACCTTGTCAATTTCCAGTCACCTCCCTGCCATATTCACGAACGCCTGCTCAAATCCTTGGAGGATTTTTAGGTAATCCTCATGGTTGACGGACTTTGCCCTGCGGTTTCTCCAGGCATCCCGGATACGCTTTTGCTCTTTTGTGAAATGCTTCAGTACATTTTTGTCATTCTCCGCCCGGATGGATACCATCCTCCCCAGGGCCGTGTCCGGGGAGATCCCAATCAATAGGTCTTGAAATTCATCCCATTTCATTGTCGGCAACTCCCTGGACAACCGAATCCCGTACTGTGACTGAAACGATGACACAACCAGGTCAAAATCATCGATCAGGTCATAGTACGGGTCACTACTCTCCCTGGTCTTGTCCCATTACCAAGGCCATGGCCTCCTGGATCACAACCATCAAGGAGCTGGCAGATAACTTCTTCCCGCCTCTTTCCATACTACACAGCCTCTCTACATCCTCTTTACTGAAGATCAGATTCAGCGCCTCCCCAACCGCCTGGAGCTCTCCTTTTTCCGCAAATATCCCCATCAGCCGCAGCATCGTCTCCGCGTCCGCGTTCACCTCCAGATCCAAATCCCCGATTGAGAGAACCGGGTTCTCATTAAAATTTAATTTGTCTGTGATATTGATCTTTTTTGCCATTCCTATTTTCCTCCCAGATCCTTCTGTGCCTTTAGTTTCTCCATGGACGCCTCCATCATCGCCCTGGATGCCGGCGTTGCCGCTGTTACCGTCGGCTTGCCATTGCTCATCACGTCAAACTCCAAAGGCCCCACGGCTGTAGAATCCCCGGCCCCGATATTGGTCACGTTATACACCGCCGCGTCCCAAGAGACTGTTGTCCCATCGGGGAAAATCCAGCCGAAGTACCCTTCTGCTTCCCTTCCGTTTACAAACGCTTTTCCAGCCACATAATCATTTCCGGTATCCCCGATGTTTCTTTTCCCGGTCACTGTGATCGTGATGCCTTTTGCAGTCAGAAGCCTGCGCACCCATCCTTCCGTATCAAACGGCGTCCACTCCTCCACGCCATTGTCAAAGGACACGGAAAAGGATTCCGCATCCGCGATACCGGTAGCCCCTTCTTTCGTGGAGCCGATCTGAAACTGGTTTTCATAGCAGGGATATACCCCTGTTCTTGTTTCTGCCATTCTAATCTCCTTTCGCATAAATAAAAGCCGCCTCTATGACCATCTCAAAAATGCCGGCATCGTCGGTGCCTATATCTTGGATCTCATAGAGTGGCTGAATAAATTTGATAATTTCGTTGTTGATAGTTGCCTCTCTTGCACCCCCCAGGACTCCAAACAGGGCCGTAGCCGCCTTCTCCGTCTCGCCCGGGGATTTATTCCAGTGTACCAGCAAAGTCACGTATTTAACGCCGTAAGACTCCATTGCGGGGCCTCCGATAGCCGTTTTATACGCACGCTGATGCTTGCTGTTATATACTCCAATGGACCTGTCCTGTTTATCAGGCATTTTGCCCATATATACCTGCTCCGCAATCCCCAGGGAGGCAATATAATCCCTCACATCCGCCAACGTCATAGTCCAGTCAACCTCCTATATATTGTTTTATACGTATGGATTGCAAAGTCCGATTTCCTACCGCCTGGCAGCCAGTCCTTGTACCATTCCCCTTTTGCGTTTGGGTTTTCACCTTTATCAAAATGGAACTCTGGATGGAAATAAACCCTGCGGGCATAAGGGGCGCTGGATACTAGGCTGACCCTTCCCTCATTACTCCTCGAAGAATCTACAAAGGTACTCTCATTTTGTAAATTGCCGGTATCAAACGGAAATACCTGCGCCTGCACAACCTCTGTGTGAAGCGCCTCAGCGGTCTCCTCCAAGGCTGTTACCTGCGCTTGGGTCAGCTGCCTGATCTTCGGAAAGTTAATCCTGACCCTGGAATTCGCCCTGATCATATCAGCGATACCTCCGTATAATTACAAGTCCCGTCTGGGTTTCGCGCCTTCCGGCCTTCAAGAACCCGGCGGTGTGCCCCGAAGATCTCAGCCTCCCCGCCGGATATCACCGGGAGTCCCGGGCAGATATCCCCGGGAAAAAGCGCCGTCCCCGTGATCTGCACCAGCTTCTTTTCCGCCGTCAGGACGGTCTTCGCCTTATCCTGGTAATTGCATTTCCCGGTATACTCCACAGCCTCCAGTGGTTCCCCATATTCATTTAACCCTTCCCTCTCCAGTTTCAGACGGATATCCGTCTGGCACCATTGGGGCAAGACTAAGTTTGGCCATCCCATTTCATCACCTCACCAATCCGCAGCACAAACCCGTCTGGCACAGTTGCTCATAGACATCCCTCCGCATAGGGATCCCCTTCTGCGTGGTCACGTTCCAAGATTCCCCAAACTGCATAGACACGCCATTGATACTATACCCCGATAAAATCATGTCGAAAATTTCATGGTTCTGGTACTCAAACTCCGCCTGTTTACAGACTACCTCCCGGATCAGCTCCTGTTGGAATGTCGTCAGGCCGGAAAACCCCCGGCCTACAATCCGGTTATACGTCAGGGAATCAACATGGCGGGAAGCCTGCCCTAAGAAGCGTCTCGCCACGTCCATGCTTGTCAGGACCGTCCCTTGGTACGTCTGCACATAGTAATCCGTGTCTGCATAGGGTTCATAAGACCTGCAAAGCATTTTTACTCACCTGCTCTCTTCACTTTTCCCACTTTCTCCAGCTTTTGTGAGCTTTTTCTTAAGACCCGCATTCTCTGCCTTTAAATCCGCCAGCGCCTCCTTGAGGGTGGCGCACTCTGCCTCCAAAGCCACGTAGGCTGGGTAATCTACTTTTTTGCCTTTTCCATACGCAAGGATCTCCCCCTCGTCGCTTAAGATGTCAAACCCTTGGTCATGGTAAAAATCCTTGGTCTCCTCTGTTACCTGGTAAACCTTATTCGCCTTCCTCGCTTTCATCCTCATCCCTCCGCTTCCGCATTGATGGCGATCCCACAGGCCTTCCGCTCAATCAGGAACGTGTCTGTGTAATACCGGTTCTGGTACAGGTACTTGTCCGCCGTCCTGGAGTCGGATCCTGGCGTGAACAATTTCATGTAGGCATACTTATCCCTGGAGATCACACAGTCCGGGTGTACCAGTATCATGTTGATCTGCTTTGCGGCGCTTGCCGGCACACACCCGTTTGTGAAATCATAGGCCGTCTTAAACCGGCCGGAAGGCACGGTCTTAATAGCCACGTTGTCCAATCCATGCACCCGGCGGTCAATGACGCCCGCCGCCCCCGCGCTTAAGGTACGGGTAACTCCGTCCGCCCCCTTTAGAATTTTGCGTACCGCCGGCGTCACATACAAACGGCGCCCGTCCTCCGGGACAGCCTGGTCATCCATGACGGCCATCTGCTCGTCGAACCAATCCAGGATGTTTGCCTCCGTCAGTGCCGTGTTGTCAATGACTGCTCCCTGGTCCTTATAAGTCTTTGCCTCCGCATAGAGCTTGCTAAACCGGTAAGAGTCCTTTTCCGGGATGGCCTGCTCCTTCTCAAACACACTTTGGATGTTCGCCATCTCCAAGACAAGGTTTGTCTCATCCACGTCCATGGGGTCAATCGCGAACTCGATATCCCGGTCATGGGTAAGCTTCTTGGGCTCCCAATCGTTGCTCATAGTCCCCGTATTGAATCCCATGGCCTGGCGGTTATGGTCTTTATACCCGGATACTGTCATCCGTGGGATCTTAATTGTCTGGGCATTTAAAAATTTAACCCCCTGGTTGGACTGGGTAAGGTCGTAAGAGACCAGCTCCCTCGTCCACATCTGCGCCAGTTGGCGCGTAAACTGTTCCGCATAATCATATACTGCCATTGCTTTTTCTCTCCTTTTTATTTTTTGTTGCCAAAGATAGCCGCAAGCTGGTCATCCACATTTGGCGTCCCGCTCTGGCTGCCCGCCCCGATCTGGCGAAAGCCGCTCTGTGGGTTCTGTGCCGCCGGTTTTAACTGCGGAAGCTCCTCCAGCACCTTGTTTAGCGCTGTCTTCAGCGTCTCCTTATTGACCATCCCCTTATCATCCACCACAGCGGACAGATCGGCAAGTTTGAGGATATAAGGCATAGTTTTTAATTCCACCCCTAATTCCCCGGCCATAAACATAGCCTCTTTTTCCATGTTTGCCTGCCGTGCTGCTGCCTGGGCTTGTGAAAGCTGGGTCTGTATTGCGCCTACGTCTGGCGTATTGGCCGCCTTCTGCGTCTTAAACGCCGCCATAGCCTGCTCCGCTTCCTGTTGACTAAGCCCCTGCTGCTTAAAATAGGCTTTCAGTGCAGTATCCTCCTTCGCAGCCAAAGTCCCGTCCAACATCTGCTGGATCTTACCGTAGTCAATTGCTGGGGGCGCAACTGGCTGGCTCTGCTGCTGATTCTGAACACCACCTCCCCCACTGGTCTGGGCCTGTTGGTTCTGATTTTGATGATTGTTTCCTTCCATAATGCTGCTCCTTTCCATTTCTGGGAGTGTCACTCCTGTTGCCATCCATTTTCATCGGTGTCACCGGCCACGCACCTTTTTAAGTCCTGTCGTGTTTGGACATAAAAATAAGACGCATAACCCGGCGCCCTGACGGGAGATATGTGGATCACCTCCTACGTGCTGTTTAACAGTTTCAAGCAAGATCCTCCTTTCCACAAAATAAGCTCAAAATAATTTGACTTTTACTGATAAAAAACTATAATATACATAAGATATCTTAAATAAAGAGGAGTAATACCTGATCCCCACTTATTGGGTTGGGCTATTGCTTCTCTTTATTTATTTTTTGCAAATACCCAATCCTCCGCCAGCATATCCGCTTGGGATGCAAGCCATCCCATCTGAACACCAGAAGTTCCAACAAACGCGATAGCTTGATTTCCAATCGCGTCATGGTCGCAATTCTGAATCTCACCATCCGTCGTGATATAGCTAATGCTCTTAGCAAGCTCGATGTGCTGATTTTTCCCATTCCATCCCTGACGCTTCACCCTAAGTCCACGTTTCATGTACTTGATAGCATCGCCAAATCCGAAAGTAGGCGTTCCACCTAAAATAGAACAATTCTTGCCATCTGCTGGCACCCATTCATCTGAAAGAACATTCAGAAGTGTATATTCCACTTTCTTCGTCTCTCTAATATCCAGACATTGGCCATCCTTTGTGTACATCAGGATCGTCTGAGTTTCATCATCCCAGCACCAATAACCTCCCCATGAGGGGAGCTTCATAGGGATGTCTCTTTTCATTTCTTTCAATGCTTCTTTGAATTTCATATTTTTTCACCTATCCTTTCTTAAAATTGGATATAAAAATACCACCGGCCATTTCTGACTAGTGCTATCTACATTCATATAACAAGTAAAAAGAAGCCTTCGGCTGGAGCGTCACTCCCAGCATCTCTTTTGCCCATTGCATAAAGCATGTGGCGCATGACGACGCATTTTTCACCTCGAAGACCTCTTTTTATTATACCTAAATTATAACAAAATTATTCCTAAATCTTTCATAGTCATTCGGATGTCTTTCTTTAATATGCTCTATCCGCTCATCTGTAATAATAACTTCATCTGTCACAATATCCTTCGTAATGCACTTGTAAATATCACGATCAATTTTCCCCACTGAATGCACTTGAATATCCTCTTTCGTACTCGATGAATTCATTATACCAGAACTACCCGGCTTTTCAACGGATTTTTTCTTCTTTTTCAGCTTATTCCACTCTTCCGTGGTGCCGCCTTTGTCCAGAAAATCCAACCAGTTTTCAAATTCTTTTCTGTCTATATACGGAGTAACATCGCACCTGCAATTTGGATGCATAGGAGCCGCATTTGTCCCCGGAAGCATATACTTTACCCTAAAATGCTTTCCATCAAGCGCTCTACAAAGCGGGCACGCTGTTCCCTCTGCCATGAACTCGTATTCTTCAAACCCATTTTCCTCCATTGACCGCTTAGATGCTTCGGATTGTACTCTTGCCATTTCTGTTCGCATCAATCGCTCAGCGTTATACTGACTTACTCCAAACCTCTCTTTCAAGTGTCGAGCCAATACACGAGGATTCTGCCCCTGTATAAGACCGGTCTGTAGCAATTTGTCCAGCTCTGATTTTAGCATCCCTTGATACATCCAGATCCGGTCGGAGAACGTAGCATTTTTAAACGATGCATTGACAATCACTTCCGCCGCTTTTCGGGGATCTGATACACTTTTACCGAGAATCCCAGCTTTCCGTTCGAATTCATCCAACGTCCGTTTAGTGAGTATCTCATCATAATATTTCTGCAATTCATCAAATCCAGATACCATTTCAAGACCGATTCTAGCTTTCAGCATTTCCAGTCTGTTTATCTTCATAGTCAAGTTATAGAGTCTCATTTCCGTATTTGCCTGCTCTGAGAAATTCTTCTCTTTTACATACTTCTTCGCCTTACGCTCATACTCTTCCATGTCAATCTTTGCAACACGCTTTTTTGCTTCTGCCATTGTGATGCCTTCCTTTGTGGCGTAACGGCTGTAAAATCCATTGATCTCTTTGTTGATCTCATCAATCATGTTCTGATAGATTTTCTCAACTTCTTTATCGTACTGTTTTTCCTCACGCTTATTCTTATTCCGGTTCCTCGTTTCCCGTATAGCCCAATACGTTCTGCTGTTCACCGTTTACACCCCCAAACGTCATTTGCATGACTCTATCTCTTGCATCATCCTTCTGTGCGTTCTCCTCTTCTTCTATGCGGTCAAGTTCATCCTGTACATTTTCCACCACAGAAAGAACGGAAAGCTGTGTTTCCTTTGATACGATCCCTTCTAACTTGGATGCAATGTCTGTCTCTTCTGCTAAGTTAGCCGGGAAATTCAGAGTAAACTTGTAGTCGTTATTAATCCAAGCATCTCTGGAAATTCCTTTTACAGTGGATGCCGGATTGCTAAAGATCAGTCTATACCGTCTCTGCATTCCGCTTCTGAATTTTCTTTCCTTTGTCTTTGCAAGGTTGCTCATGGCCTGCATCTTATACTTCATTGCGATTCCAGAGGATGTACCAAAATTCTCATCACTGATATTTGCCACCATGCTGATCTGATAGATCAGTCTTT